>Ga0209208_10002899_pt1 | contig 24643 bp, 16 predicted proteins | sample S1TSphfallax_3_FD_187694 | JGI IMG/M metagenome (GOLD analysis project Ga0209208, IMG submission 187694) | Host-associated microbial communities from peat moss isolated from Minnesota, USA - S1T2_Fd - Sphagnum fallax MG (SPAdes) (version 2) | ecosystem: Host-associated > Plants > Peat moss >...
TCGCTTGCCAGGCGAGGACCCGTGAACCCTTTCCCGTATGCAGCACAGTATGGAACTGACTTCTTTCGCGATAACCAAGTGCCCGGCATTGACTTCACCACTGTTCACGCGTACCCGGATATCTGGTAGGCACCACGTCCTCCTGCACCCAGATGAGTCGAGTGCAAGACTTAAATTAGGACATCTTTCCATTAGGCTGCTTTGATCACAGATTCTGTAAGAACAGCAGCTTCCCATTAAGGTCTTTTCAACTAGCTGTGGTCACAGTCATCTCATAGCTCTACCAGTCAAGCATTGATCAATTGCATGAGGTGTGAGAGCTGTGAGTCAAACCATGTCATTCACCATGCAGTGATATCTGTCCCTTTTTTCATGAGAATTTGTGTTTCCAAAGTTCCTAACATGATTAATTACATAACCCACTTGCAGATCTCCAATGGAAAGCAACTATCCTTGCATATCAAGCAACAAGGTCCTATGTCAGTGGCTTTCCATTAGACTGCGTGTAACTGTGACCATAGCAACACACATGGACCCATATGATTACAGTAGCCTAATGGAAAGAGACCTTTACTCTGATCATAACATAGCAAACTCGAGTACTACAAAGAACTGCATTGTTGAATTGCGAATTTGGTGTTAAACTGCAATGTGCTGGTTGCTTGCCTGCTGCAGGATGCCTGAGCGCTCAGAGGCGGAGATGATCGCCTACATGCAAGACTGGATGAATTCGCACATCGACGACAGTTACTACTTGAACAAGCCAGTGATGTTCACCGAGTTCGGGAAATCGAGCTTGACTGGTGGCTTTCGTGAGGGCCAGAGAGACCTCTTCATGGCTGCTGTCTACGATACCATCTACGAGTCGGCGCGAAAATGGGGCCCTGCTTCTGGGGCGTTAGTATGGCAACTGTCCACCAATTCTCTTATAGCTGGTTCACAAGACGGCTTCGCATTTGTACTCTCACAATTTCCCACTACTGCTTCCGTCATGAACAAACAATCCTATAGAATGGGGCTACTGTGACAGGAGGCATCGATCGAACACTACTAGCTGTCGAAAGCATGGTTTTAGGGTTTAAGGTCAAGGAAGGGGTTTCAGAGGTTAAGAATGTTTTTAGGGTTAGGGTTTTCGGGTGAAGGAAGGAAGGGATTTAGGGTTTAAGCGGGTAAAGGAATGTATGTACAGTTTAGGGTTCAAGGCGAATCAGGGTTTAGGGTTGAAGGGTTTAGGGTTTAGTGAAGGGTTTTAGGGTTTAGGTTTAAGGTGAAGGAAGAAGGGTTTGGGGTTCCCAGAAAAAGGGTGATCTCACAAGCCAACAGACATTGTCTGCAGTGAAATTCTATGAGATACCAAATTTGTATATATATATAAATACCAAATTTATATATATATAAATTTGTGTATAATAAATTGTTCATAAAGAAGATATAAAGGAAAGAAGGGAAAAAAAGAATTATATATATATATATACAGAAAGGTGTATGCTTGGGGCTTGGACCCAGTTACTTTGCATTGATTGACTTTGGGCTCTAAAATATATTTCAATGATACAAAGCTCAAGTTGGAAAATTTGGTCAAATGTTTTTTTAAGCCCTGGTCCTACTGTAAAATAGGCCTTACTATAGAATGAATGGGTCTCAAGTGGAGATGATGAGCCCAAGACATCTTTTAATGCAACTTGAACCCATTATTTTCACTTTTTAAATTAGCAACTAAAGTAGTGTAAAGCCACCATAAAGGTCAATAATGCTCCCAATCATACTTCATGGCAACTTGATGACAAGTCAATGTTAAGTGTAGAGTAAAGCCCTGGGGTGATGGCATTCTCAAATTAAAAGGGGCTTAGGATGAAGAAATAGCTGAGTCTGGCCTCAGCATTTTGAGAATGTCCCCAACCTATGAGCTTTACCTATTTTAAAACACAAGGCAAAATTTATCATGAACCAAACCTATGTAGATCATGAGGCATATGAATGGGAAGGTTCTTATTCTTACTCCTCAATAGTGAAAAGGTTCTTACACCTATAAGTAGGCATAATTTCACTTCCACCCTTGAGGAGTATGCATAAAATCTCTCCCAATTTCTAGGAAGGAAATTCATGGACATAGTGTGCCCTTCACATACACTACAAATGTTTCCCAAGTGTTTTAAGGCAAAAAAATGATTCTTTAATAATTTAGAGCAAAAGTGTCATTTGACACAAAACAATGATGGAGATAGTGTTGTGGCACATGATGTTAACTAAATGTTAAGCTAATGGTAGCTTAGCAAAAAGAATAACACCAATTCTTTTTAAATCCTAGATTTAAAATTAGAACTACAATTTTATATAACATTCTCAAAAAGGGTCTTTTTAAGTCAATGTCTATGTGGTGCCTAGTGAAGTTTCTAGTTCCCTATTCAAAATGATGTTCCAACAAACAAGTTCCTTCTTCAGATCAGAGGACCCTTGTCTTCTCTTCCTTCATGCCCATTTTTCATTCCAAGTTTTGAAAGCATTATCCTCCAAAGCAATGTACCTATTTATCTATATGCATAGCTACTTCCTCCCTGACATATTTCCCTACCTATTTACTTACCTATCTACCAATTCACTTGCCAACCTATCAACCTATTCATTGACCCACCCATGGCAAGCACTAAATAGGAATAATGAGTTAAATTATGAAGTGGTCTTCAACACAAAAAGTATGCATGTCCCAAGGATGCCTAGCATGAAACTAACCTTCAAAACAAACATTGGTCACACAATTATGATTGGACTACCTTGCTTATGTTAAAAAAGTGGTGTGACACTATGGCTTGTCACTTCCATGTCAACCATTTCTTTGAATCAAGTCTTTTTACCATGGAGATCATCATGGATGGTTTTCAACTTTAAAAATTATGTTCCACTAGGCAAATGAACCTTAAGCAATTTAAACTCTTCTGAAACCATGGTTCCTCGAGGGAAATGGGCCCAAGTTCTTCAAGAACTCACGGTTCTTGGGGCAAATAGATGTTTTTCATCCATATTTTGCAAACATTTTTTCAAATTTTCATTCAATATGTGCTTTTCATCCATGATATGCAAACCTTTTTTCAACTTTTCATTCATATTACGCAACATTTTTTTTCAACTTTTCATTGTGAAATTTTGTGTTCTATAGATGAAAATTACATAATGGATGAAAGTTGACAACAAATGATGGCATGGTACTAATGAAAAGTTGCACAATGGATGAAAAGTTGAAAATAAATTGCAACTGCACCCACTTTTACACATTTTCTTCTAGCAACTTGGTTGGGGCTTTCAAGTTCCCACTCTTTGAATAAGTTGCAACTCCTTATCTTCATGGACCACAACTAGCTTGAGGAAGTTATTCAAGGATTGTATTTTCTTTTTCATTTGTTTCTAGGGAAAAATGAAAATTTGGGAAAAGAATCAAACTTTGAACCTTTGGGTTGCAAGGAAAACATCTGATCCCTCAATCACATTTTTTTGGTTGAAAAACTGGTGCAAGAAAGACAGTTCAAACATTAATCACAATTTAGGTATAATCAAAAGAAAATTCAAAAATAATTTTTTTACCAGGCATTGTTTCACAATTGCATCAAACTTGGATTATGTTGCATTTAATTTGTTATTCTTTTTACTGCTTGCCCTCACCTATCCTCCTATATACATACTAATTATCTTTCCACTTATTCACATGCTTACCTACCCACCTACCCATCTTCTTAGGGCTCCTTGAAATTTTACATGAATACCTACCATGAATTCTTGTTAAAAAATGTGAATGATGATGAAAGAAATGTTAAGGTTTATTTAAACACACATTTAATTAATTTAAAATTAAATTCTTAATTTAAGACTTTAAACAACCTAGTGGATAAGATGAATTTCACTCGATGGCCACTTGATTTAACAAGTTTGTGATCATTTTATACTTGAATGTCATAGTAATCTTATTGTTAAGTAAACATGAGAATGTCATAAAAAATTCTCAAAAAATAACATCAACAATCCACATTGTGTTTAATGAAAGGGGGAAATGATGGTGGATATATGACACATTGTGCAAAAAACCAAAGTTTGACAAATGCTCCAAAATGATGAATTCTCAAAATTAAAAAAATCATATCAATTTGATGGGACAATTACAATGCATTTCTAATCCATCTTAGGTGATAAGCCCCTCAACTATTAGTATTCTCAATTTTATAACACATGTGTCAAGTTTCAAAGAATTATTTCAAACCAAGGGTTAATGGTCCCATTAATGACAATGAAAAATTGAATTCTTTGAGTTTTGGATAAGGGACACCATGCCAATCTAGTAATTGATCAAAAAATGTTACTTATATTATAACAAATGTAGTAATAATTTCAAAATCTATACATTATGAAAAAAGTATCATGTAATGGTCACTAGGGATAACATAGTGTCTTATTTAATATGAAAACCATAAGCTAACACTCTAATTACTCACAAAGATAAATAAGTTTCTCAAACAAAAAACACCATGCTAATCCAACAATGGCAACAATGTTTATGGATCCAAAGATGATCTTCATATTAAAATAAATAGATTAGTAGATTCAAATTTTATATACTATGAAAGGACTTTTCTACCTAATGGCCATTATGTGACATATATAGTAATAATAATAATAATATAATATTGATAATGAAAGCCATCAGTTAGTTTTCCCACTAATGACAAAGAAAAATTCAAAAAAGGCCACCATGTCAATCTAACAATGGCTACATTGTCTACAAATCTAAAGATGGTGCTCATAGCCAAAAAAATTCAATGGTTTAAAATTTTATATACCATTTTTCCTTATCACCATCAAGTGGAGCATATAGATTATTGATTTGAAAAGCCAAGAATGAGAGGTCCAAATTTTGGCCTCAACAAAAAACACAATTACAAAAATTTGACACATTGAAAAACATTAATGCCAACAATGAATAAGAATCAATAGATTAATGTAAATTATGAATATTCAAAAAAAATCATGAATAATTTGTTGTATAACTAAATTTTGTCAATAACACAACACATGAATGACAAAAAAAAGCACCATAAACATGTTTTAAAAAATGAAATAAATTAAATGATCACATTGAGAAATAACCAATATTTTATTGACATCACCAACATAGTTCAGAAATTATTAGATGCATTGGCAACCTTAAGATTCACTCTCATTCAAGAAGCACAACTATCAAAAATAATAATTTGACTTTTATTTGTTATATTTTTTCGAACAAGAAAAGAAAAAAAATAGTTATTCAATCTCAACCCATTGTTTTGGATTTACTAAATTACAATTCCACTTGTCATTTCAACAATCTTCATGCAAACCAAATTTGACCTTTCTTTCACTAGATCCCACCATTGAAACTTTGCCATTTTGAAATATATATTTTGATCATCCTTAATAACATCAATTTGTGTTCTTCCCATCAACATAGAAACAAGGAGAGGATCATGCAACCTCACAAGAAAAAAAATTCCATTGTTGAGGTCTTTAAACGGGGTGTATGCTAGAGCAAGCTTCAAGTTCTTGGGCCCACAATAAGGACACATGATTGGCTCTTCGCAATCAACAATTTGCATTGTGGATAGCAACTTAGTCTTCACATAATTAAACCTCCAATTGTTGGAAAGCCAAAAGCCTTCCAAAAGAGTGTCCAACTTCAAGCAAGCAATGGTTTTGACAAATGCAATATAATATTCTCTTAATATTCCACATACGGAATCATCTTCATGGCATAAATTACACTTTGTTCAATCCCTTTCTTCTGGAATTCCATGTATTTGGATAGTCCAACACTGATAAATTTTTGGTTCACCACTACTACATAACATGGTTTATCGGCTAGCTTTTATGATTGGAAATTTAGTCATAACAAACAAGGGACAATTTTGTCCTTAATTAAATTAGAAAATCCTCAAATCACACAAATTAGATTGAACAATTAATCATAGTACTTGGACATGTGCCGATTGAAGTTATGAAGTGGTTATGATTAACTAATATATAATTAAATGTAGATTAATTATGCCTAATCTATATTAATTAAGCTATTAATCTAGTCTAATATGTAGTTAGTTGTGAACCAATTTTAGTGTTAATAGGTTCAAACTAATTTGTGAATTGGACTTAATAGTTTTGTGATCTTAAATCCCTCTTTGGTGATTTGAAATTCTAGAATAATGTTGATGTCATAGTGTGTTTATGTTTTGAAGGTTTTTTATGTGTTTATGTAGCTATTTATGGTATGTGGTGTTTGTGTTATTGTTTATATGTTTTGGGTTTAAATTCCTATGTTTCTCACAAGTAAGTTCATGGAATTGTTAAAGGAAAAAATGATCAGGACCATCATGCAAAGCTTGTTGGCTACTAAATATTATGTAGTTTTTACGTTGTCAACTACTTCAACTTCAGATGTAGAAAAAATAATGAAAGTGAACACAACATGTTTCCCTAGTTTTAGTCCAAGAAACTTACTATTTTGAAGAGACTTTCCATTGATTCTCAATGCTTATTCCGGGTGATCCTATATCATCTTGCCTTTATTGACACACTCTCACATTGTGTTTGACTTTTTTTAGTCTTCGCATTGTCACTTCAATGTTAATCTTGCCATTGTATTACGTTAAAAAACTTTTAGGCAATTTTTTTACAATAAATGAAAAATGGTTAATTAGGGCACATCATGGCATTTGCAAGTTATCACATTGAATGTGAGAATATCAACTTGTATAATGCACAAACTTATTCAAAATTTATATTAGTATAAAAAGTGAAAACATCATATTATATTATAACATTGACCAACTGGTTTTGGTTTTTAATTTTAACATACTAGCTCTTATATGCATCAACTTATAAAAAAAAAGTTTATAAAATTACTAACTTATAGATGTAATTAGAAATGTAACTTTGCATGATAATATTCTAAAATGTTGGTGTTTTCAAACCACAAAGTTTAACTTTAATTATTGCCAATATAGGTGCATGTGGCATTTAAATATGTATGTGAAAATCTTGTGGAATTTTGATGTTTTCAAATGCACTCAAACTCGTGTCAAAACAAAAACTTGCTTCCATGCAACCAACACCATCACAATATAATTATTATTTTTGTGAACACAAGCCAACTTTCAATTGAATCCTTTTATTAAAACCAGAACATCCAATGATAGTTGTGAACTCATTAGTAGACTATTAAAAAATTAAAAATCCATTCCTTCTAGGTGTAACAATAAATAAACTTAATAGTGTAAGGTTACTTGTTACTAAAGTCTAATACATTGGTATAAGGTTTTAATTTTAGGGTTAGATGTGTAAGGTTTATGATATGGTGTTTAAGCTATATGGATTAAGGTTTAAGGTCTATAATGCAATTGTTATAACATTGTTGTGTAATATTTATCATTCACAATTGATTTTCACAATTGGTGGATAGGTGTCACCATTATCCAATTCAAAGAAATTTGTTGATTATTAAACTTGTGTCTAACAACTAATTTAATATGTTATAATATTAAATTCATTTTTTCCTTTAAAATTAATATCAATTATAATTATTATTCTTCAAGATTATTTTAGTATAATATTTCAATGTTCTGATTTGGATTTCCAAAGATAAAATTTTAGCATTAAATTTTATATTCAAAATAAAGTACAATGTCTGAATTTTATAGGTCCAATGAAAAAGGTACAAAGTTTGAACCCTAAACCCTCATTGTTATATGTTAAATATCTAAACCCAAAATCTTCAATGTTATACCTTAAACATTTAAACTTTAAACATCTCAAACGCAATACCTTAAAACCTTAAACCTTTCAAGTTTTTTAAATTGTAAACACTTCAAGCTTAAACCTTTAAAACCTTTTTTAAAAGCCCATTAATAATCTTAAAACTTTATGAAAAATAATAAATAAATCACTCTAAATTACACCTTGATGTAGACTTAAAGTTCTTTTAATATTTTTTCAAATTTCTTGGACTAGGGTTTAGGGTCAAAATGATGAGCAAATTTTCAATATTATTTTTTTCATGAATTTACATCCCATTTTTCATGATGTGTTGGTGGAAATTGAAGGTAATTGGCACTTGGGTGGACCTCTTTGAAAATCATTTCATGGGAGTGATACTATTTTGGGATTTAATGTGCATCACACACTTCCTAGGGCAAAAAATTTGTTAAAATAACATAGAAATAATGGGAATTACTATTATATAATGTAATTTTTATGTCTATTTCCAATTATTTCAACAAATGAAATAATTACATTTTGTTATGATAATCGTGTCATTGATTAATATTATTCCAAATTATATCATTTCTAGGTCTATTTGACTGGTACAACAATTTCAAAACATTCAATTATGTGAAATTTTCAATACTTAAAATTATTTTGTAATAATTTTAAAAACATAATGTCATTTTTTATGATATCATACACATGTGAATGATTGAATTTACTTAAAGATATATATGATTTCAACTAATAATACCCAAATATAATTGGCATAATACAATTATGATCCTTTATATTCCTATGTCATTATTAATTACAATGTTAAAAAAAAATGGGATACAAAATTTTATTATTATGTAAAATTAATGTAACATAATACAAAACAATGTATATGTAATGTAATATGAATTCCAATCTATGTAAAAATCAGTGAATGGGGAAATCAAACTTGTGAATCTTGGGGTAGATTTCATTTAAGTTTTTTGAATCCATGTTACAAAAGAGTTGGTGGCCAAGAATATGACCCACACTATAAATTCTAAAACTCTTTGACTTATTTATGTCAAGACTTAATAGTTCATCATAAATTTAGTTAATTTGGAGTTCCTCAACAAAACCATGTGCCCACAATATTCAAAATCCAAAAAAAGGAATCTAGACATTAGCATGGAAGTCTTGAGGGTGCAATTCTAATGGCACACCCTAAACTAGTGCCAAAGAATCAAGCTACGATGAACAATACACTAATACATCCAATTAAAGGTTGACTAGAATCTCTAGCCTTTCCCACTATGACATACCCTAATCCCAAATAGAGCATCAATGTTCTTAATCTTTTGGTTTTGAAAGATGCATAATTGGCAACAACAGGGTCACAATAATGCAAAGGCCCTTTGTGAATGATTTATTGTTACAAAATCCTTATTACAAATGTCCCCCCATAATTGAACAACACATCATTGCTCCAAAACATGGTTTTCATGACTAGGATAACTTGTGACTATTATCCAATTGTAGTCATGTAGTTATATTTGGATTTTAATCCTTGTCATTTTTTTTACTACAACCATTATTAAGACTACTCGACTATAAATATGACTATAGGTATGAATACAAATTACAACTACACAATTAGTAGTCATTTTGAACATAATTAACCTTGTTAATTTGACTAACTATAAAAAATAAATAAATATGGAATTATGGCTACATTTAACCTAGGTTTGGTTTTGGTTTAACCCATTTTAACCTCTAGATTTTATTTGATTGAATCAAACCTCTAGGCTTATCGTCCTCAATTCTTCTAAAATTAACTTCCATTAAATTTAGTTTATAAGTTGAATTTAAGTAGCCTCATTTAATCCAAGTAACCTCGCTTAATCTAAATGTATATTTTTATCTTAAGTTAACAAATAACTTAGTCTTGTCCTAATTTTGTCTAGGTAACCCAATCCAACCAAATTTAACAAAAATAAACTAAATTAGCCAAGTTTAGCCTAAATATCTTAAATGAACCAAATTTTGCCTACTTTAGTTTAAGTATTCAAGTTTTGCCCAAATGGTCAAATTTTGTCAAGCTTTGTTTAAATATCTTAAATTTATCAAATTTGCGAAATTTAACCCAATTTAGCCCAAGTAACTTAATTTAACCAAGTTAGCTTAATTTAACCAATTTTGCCAAGTTTTTTTTAATTTTGCCAAGTTTAGCATTATATAACCAAGTTTACCTTAAATAACATAATTTAGCCAAATTTAGTTTAATATAGCCAAGTATAACATAGTTTGGCTAAGTATAACCTAAATAACTTATTTTTGCCAAGTTTAGACTAGGTTAAATCTAAGTTACCTAGGTTTAGCCTAGGTCAACCTAGGTTAACCTAAGGTGGCATAAGTTAATCTAAGTTTAAAAAATTTATTCTTTATATGTTTGTGATAACTTTATTTATTACAAAAACAATGTGGTGGTGTAATGGTAAAGGACTTCACCCCTCAAAATGGACATGAGGGGTGCAAATACTTTTACCTTCATCCTATATACCTTTTACATTCCTAAGGGAATATAAATGGGGTAGCTTTCCTAGGAAAAGGTTAGGTGGTGAGCATAGTTTAAGTTGTTTTTAAACCCAAGTTAAGTCTCATAGCCTAACCCTTTAAACTTTAACATGTAGGGTAGGTCGCCTAATTTAGGGTGCCTAGCATAGGGCTCCAAGCCTAATAGGTAGTCTAGGCTAGGTCCCAAGTGTCATTATTTGATTAAAAATTGATTGCCATGTGGCAACATATAATTGGGTAGGAAAATAATGAACATTATTTGAAATTGTCGCATGTGAATTCATAATTGATTACTAAAATCTTGAATTTATCCTAAGGTACCATGTGGCAACAAGATATTAATCAAAATAAATTATAATTAAATTTTTAAATTAAATTTTGACCATTGAAAATATTCTACAGTCATGGAGGACATAATCACAAATGGCATTTACAACTAATATGCCATTTTTGTGACTAATGGTAAATACCACAAGCCCATATGGACTAGCAATGATATACTCATGGTTAATCATATATGTGGTTTTGGACTACAATGCCAAACACTTGTGTAGTCATATCTTCCATGTTTTGGTGTAGTGTATTGACTATCATTCCCACTTCACAAATGTTAGCGTAGATGAATATCAAGGAAGGCAATAATAGGATCACATTCACATTTTCACCTACATGTTTGGCAATCAACAAGTTACTTTTAACGTTCAATGGCATCCTATCCTCATTGTTTTGTACTCATCAAACAAGTGTATATGAAAAAGATGACCATTGATTAGAGATTATGGTAAATTTATTTATAACTGCAAGAGAGATTGCATCAAGTTTTGAATTTTGTGCTAGATTGTGGTTTTCTAAAAGTGATGATGTTAAAGATGTTTGTAATATCTACCAAGAGTGGTTGCCATGGTATACCTATGGAAATGGAACACGCGCATTGTTATTTTTTTGTGAATGGGACCATCACAAAATGAGTTTTATTAGGTTTGTATTCCTCCATGACATTTTGCTAATGGTAAAGCAAAGGATGATCAACAAGATGGGTACGAATGTCAAGTTTTATCCAAATTTTATTTCATATCTTTAAATGGGGATCTTCAAAAAACAAAAGAAGTAAGGAGAAATGAAACTGAAATTTTTTCAACATAAAAATACCATCATTCAATGAAGTGATTTGAAATGCCATGTTATGTGTAATCACCTCTTTCAAATTTTATCAAACAATGTTAACATTATGAAAAAACTACATTTAAGAGTTTACTATATTATTCTTAGAACATTAGAATAATGACACAAAATATGAGAATAATGACATACCAATTGTATGATAAATTTTGCAAATTGGATAGCATGTTAATACTAGATATTGTTATTATGAAAAATTATAAAGGGTTAGAAACATAATGTGAAACTCTTACCAATTAATATGTCAAGATGCAATTGATTAATGAAAATTATGATAATATTACAAACCATAATTCATAATATTCATATATTTTCAACAAACATTTTTTCAATAAAGTAATCATAGAGATGAAAAATACATAACAGTGATGTGAAAAACATTTGATAAATAACATCAATTTGATGGTTCATGAAAATCACATTCAAATTCTAGCCAAGGAAGTTTGTGATGTGGAGCTTGGTAGTAATAAAATGAAACTTACCAATGACTCAACTAAAAACAAATCCAATTGTGCAAACACATTACAAAAAAAAATGGCATAATAGCTTTGAAAAAACAAGTGGATGTAAATCATGTTATGCTTGCAAAAAGATTTGAGGAAGAAGTGAACTCTCCATTAAGAGATGTATTGCAAAAACAACCGGTAATAAAAAGGCCAAATGTCAAAAGTTTTTGGTGCAAAACATCTTTTTTTAAAAGGATGTTATGCAATGAAAACAAGTTTTGCAAGACCTTGCCCTTTTGGTTGTTAGAAATCATCTCCTTATTCAATTTGTTGAGAGCACTTGGTTGAAATGTCTTGTAATGAATTTATGTCCAAGAGCTGTGTTTCCCATCAAAAAAATTATTTTCACAAAAGGTTTTGGTTGATTTGGTGGAAAAGATGAAACAAAAGTATGTCTTGTCCAAATTAGAACAATGTTATTCTACAACAACTAGTTTTGACTTGTGGATGTCAAAAGGAATACATGATGTTTTTACCTTGTTGATTAGCTTTTTGAATGATAAGTGGTAGCCTCAACAAATTACAATAGGATTGCTTAAAAGGTTTAGAACCTACAATGCAACTTATGGCATGAAATTTAACTAAATTGTTAAATCAATAAATGATTTAAAGAAAAACATTATTGCATGTATTAAAGATGAAGGTGCAAATTTGAATGCCATGTGACAACAACTCTAAAATCTATGGTGAATTGTGAACATTAGTAAAAAATTTGGATTTTGCAATTGTCATTTGCAATTAAAATTTAATTACATGTGACACATGCAACTACAAATTCATGTAGTTGCTTAAAACAAGTCGCACATGACATTTAGTTGCATGCAAGACTACGTATACAACATGTATATATGGTACTAATATACATGTTCATTCATACATACTAATTCAAATGCAATTGCACCTTATGTGCAACTTTCCTTGTAACTACAATGCAACTAGTCAAAGTATGACACATGTTAAAAAATTGGACAACTTGCTTGTGGACACATGTCACTTTTAAATTATTTTTGTGTTTTCAAAATTAAAAATTCATTGGATTAATCTTAATCGTTAAAATTTTTGCCACTAAGATGATGACACATGGCACACCATGGAATGTTCATTGATCATTTGACACATGTGTTCTTTTTTAAACATTAATTATATGGTGACATGTGGTAATTATGGCCCACTTTTTTTTTCAATATTAATTAATGAAATTTGAATTGTCCAATTTAAGGTTAACAAGATGTTGACACATGGTGCCTAGGTAGATAAGTTTACTTTGGTATGTAAGTAGGTTGAAAGGTAAATAGGCTTAAGCCACATAGGTAGGTTTTAAATTATTTTATTTTATTTATAAGTTTAACCATTTAATTAAGGTCAAGCTATATTTTTCGTTCATCCCAATGGCACTTAGTATTTGGTTATTACAAGGTTATTGCACTTAGTTATGTACTATTCAAAATTGGATTGGAAACCAAAAGATATGGGATAAAAACTTTCATTGCAAACCTCATAAACTAATTTAGTTGTACATTAAATGCAACTATTGTATTAGGGTAGACCGGCCTGGGGAAGGCTCCGTTGCTTTTGGTGTCCAAAAAGAAATTGAATCTTCTTGATGCATCTAATACACTAAAAATCATTAAAAATGGATTAGAAATGAAAAGGTTATGGCCCCCCAAAGTAAAGGGGTCAAGAACTCAAAAAACAAACCATTGAACATTACAAAGACTGGTTCTTAAACACCCAAAAAGTTCCTTGTAGGTTGCTATGTTGTTATTAAAGTTAAAAGATGATTTGTATAACTTTAGGTGGCGCTCCTATAACACTTTAAATTGTTTAAAATGAATAAGAACTAAGAAAGTTATGAGGTTTGAAAGTAGGAGGGGTCCAAAGAGAAGAAAAAAGAAAAACGTTTTGTAAATTGAAAAGCTTATTTTTCTTCTTTCTTCTTGTTAATTTTTCATTATTCCTTTTCCTTTGCACTTCAAAAATGATTGTAGGATATTCTTAATAATTATGATTAATTATATTGAAAATATTATTTTAATATTCTTATCTAGCTTAAACTACTAATTAGCTTAGGATGTTTGGGTATTTGTAGGTTAATTAGTGTAGCCTATTTAGCATAAATATTTTAGCATAAATAATAAAATTTAAATATATAATGCTTACTGAATATATATATATAATTGATTATTATAATTTAAAAATTATTAATAATTATGATTACTTATACTTTTTTTAATATTATCATATTGATTAATTCTGAATTTCTTTTGTTTAATAAAATTTATATTTTCTTTTTAAATTCCAAATAAAATAAAATAAAATAATTCTATTTGCCAAAACAAAAATTTAAATATATTTGACAAATAAAACTTGAAAACTTGCAATACATATTTAAACCACGAATAATTTAGCCAAATTAATTTAATCATATATAGTTTAACCTAATTTAATTTAACCATAATTATTCTGGCCTAACTTAGTTTACTTATAGTTAATTTAACCTAATTTATTGAAAGCATGGTTAGTTTAGGCTAACCTTAGTTAGCATGGTTTTAACATTAATACTATAGGTTCATAATACTACTATACATAGCCTATGTACATATATTAAGTATATTAATTTAAGTATGTATTAATTTAACCCATTATTTGTATGACACATGTCCATGTCGTACACATTTAGCTACACACACAACTGTATTGCCCAAAAAATATACAATATTAAATTTGTAGTTGCAAACATGATCGAAATAGTTGCAAATGACAGCTAATTGCATAGGGATTAGTTGCAAACAACATGAATTTTAAGAGTGGAAGTTCTTAGTATGGAGGATAATTTCCAAGGCACTTGCTTTGGTCATGCATTTTTAAAACCATGTTAATATAGGACGATAGAAAAAAAAGTTTGTAAAAACTTGAAACATATTTCTATTAAGTTAACCCAGTCTGATTTACAAAAATGTATAACTTGGCCAAAGTTATCTAGTAAATGGAGACATGAATAGAATAAGGCATGCATTGATTCTAGAATTTACTTAAGAAAGTTAAACATTCTTATCAAAACAATGTTTTTTTTGTTATAGTTGTCTAAATTATAGTTAAAATTTTGATTTGTAATTTTGTAGTTTTTTTTTTTGCAAAATATTAATAGTCTATTAAATAGTGTGCAAGTTTGCAAGCAAAGTAATTTTGTTTCAAGAGGCCTTATTATTTCAAAAGGCCATTCTATTATGTTATAGTTCACAAATTGTTGTTCATGTTTATGGCCAAGTTCCCCTTATCATCACTTGACATATTTGTCAAATAATTGTTGATTGCTTGTCTCCAATTGATACTACTTGTGTTCTAAACTAGTCCAAAGATTATTGGTTACTTAATGATGCCTAACAATGCCATCACAATGAGTTCCAAGTTGAAGGAAAATGTTGGAATTGTACAAACTTTGAACCGGATTATGGATGATGATTCTACAATTATTGTTGAATTGTCTTTGTTTACTTCTAACATGAAAAAAGAATTTTGTGGTGTGTTTAATTTTTTCCTTTCATTTAAAAAAATATATGAAAAAAGAAAAACCCATAACATGCTTTCATTGATGTTAGATTCATGATTTAAAAGTCTTTGTTTTGTATCTTCATTTGTTGATTGTGCACAAGGCATTTCTATTGTTGAAAGTATGACTGGAAGTCTTTGCAACCTATGTTTTTGAAGTACTATCATCACTTAGATCATGTGGTAGATTGTTATGTTGAATCTACAAAACACAATATTATGAAGAAAGAAACTTAGATATTTTTGAGGTGACTACCAACACAAGTGAACTAGTCCTAGAATTGGTCAATAAAGAGCTCCTAATTTTTAAAAGATTTCAACTAAATCCTAAGGAGATCAAATGCCCTCTACAATGCTAGTAGAAACATGAATCTATGTTCCCCACTATTGGTTTTCTTCGTTCAACAAATATTAGGAATTATTGAATCACAAATACAAAGGATTTTTTCTTTAGTTAGCATACCTATTTTAGAAGATGACATTTGCAATTAGAAAGTTTGGAGAAATTCATTTTTTTAAACAAAAATTGGCCTACTGATGCAAAAAGATGGTTACAAATCTCCTAGTGATTTAGTAGTGTTTATTGAAATGGATGAACAATTAGAAAAAAAGTTACAAAAACTTGAAGTTGAATTTGAACGATTAATTTTTTGCTTTTTTTGTGTGTTTTCAAATAATTTTGATTTTGATTTTTAAAAAATTTAATTAAAATTTCACATTAAGTTTAAATTTTTTAATATATTGGATTTTTAAAATTTTGAAACCGGCTTGTGAGAACCATCGCTGAAAATCAGGGCTAGTAATTTTTATGAGAACTGACAAGATTGAAAACCGTTGGGTATTTTTTTTTCCAAAAATCTAAAACCTTGAAAGGTTATCTAAATCTATTTTTTATTTTAAAATAAGAACCTTAAAGGTTTATTTAAAATAATTGTGGTAAACGCAATTGGTGTTTCTCACAAAAAAAGTGAGAACCACTCAACACGCATATAAACCTTAATTAGAATTTTAATCAAACATGATTATATAAGAATTACGACTTTTCAAAGGTTTGGGAGTTACAAACTTGGGAACTTTGGGGAAATGCCACTTTGGTGTAAGTCCCATGGGGAACTACAAAACATATTTTTAAGGAAGATAATGCTTCAAAGAGACTTATGTGTGTGTGAAGAATCCAATGTGATGTCTCATGGTTGTCATATGTGAAAATTTTACACAAAATAAGGATACTCATTTTGGATATAATGGTTCCCCCTTAGGCCCCTTGGGAGCTAGTATTCTTCATGTCCAAGGATCCTAAACAATCACATGAGGGATTTTTACCATTTGCAATTTCTCTATCATCATTTCCTCAATTCTTATAATTTTTTTTATTGTTTTCATGTTTTTATTGCAATGAAGTATAATAAATTATTCTTTGGTGACCTCTCACTCTCTTATTTATTTATGTGTTTGTTTATTTTTCTCCATTTGAGTAACTTATTGATTAACAATGGGATTGCTATGTCAATCATCAACAACAACAAAAAAATTCGACAAATTTGGCTATAGACCATCATATATATGAAAATGAAATTTTTATTAATTTTTTTCGTATTTTGGCTAGGCTATCTATTGGAACCTATTGTAAAAATTAAGCAATTTTTTTTTGGTGAATTAGGTCCATTTTTTTCGCACAAATGTTTCTGTACATGTTGAAATTGTATTTTCCAAGTTAAAAAATGCAAAATGCATCCCACCCCCCCCCACCCCAAACTGCTTGCAAATAGTGATTTTTTCCCAACAAATTTTGTCCCCTTTTCTACAAAACAAAACGAAGGGAACTTTTTGTTTTTCTATGTAATTTCATCTAATTTTGCTATAATTCGGAAAAATTCGCCAAATTTTCGATATCACAAAATCGGGAAAAAAAAACTCTGTCGCATCCTTCCTAAAATTTCATCCACGACAAAGTCTACATCTGAGAATTAGGGCACAACTTCATCCACAAGACAGGGAATTTTAGGGCTTGGAGAAGCTCCGCGTCTTTCTCTTTTGTCTGCTGCTCCTGTGCTCGCTCGCACCAAAACCATTGCCGCTGCGTTGCTGCCGCGGCGCCTGAAGAGGAGGAGGGCAAGAACCTTTCAATTGCGGCAGCAAGATCATGGCAGAGACTCTTGTGCTCAGGGGTACACTTAAGGGACATGCGGGCTGGGTAACAGCCATCGCTTGCCCCCTTGACAACCCAGACCTCATACTGTCTTCTTCTCGAGACAAAAGCATCATCGTCTGGCACCTGACCAGAGAAGAAGGAAACTATGGCTTCGCGCGTCGCCGCCTCACTGGTCACGCGCACTTTGTCCAGGACGTGGTCATCTCTTCTGATGGACAGTTTGCGCTCTCCGGCTCTTGGGATGGAACCCTGAGACTGTGGGATCTGAACACAGGTGCGACAACCAGGCGTTTTATAGGACACACCAAGGATGTTCTCAGTGTTGCATTCTCGGTTGACAACCGGCAGATTGTGTCCGGCTCGCGGGACAAGACCATCAAGCTGTGGAATACCCTGGGGGAGTGTAAGTATACTATTCAGGACGCGGATGCGCATTCGGGCTGGGTGAGTTGTGTGCGCTTCTCTCCCGCAACGGCTAACCCTATCATCGTCTCCGGCGGCTGGGACAAGCTCGTGAAGGTGTGGAACTTGACCAACTGCAAGCTGCGTACCAATCTCATCGGTCATACAGGGTACATGAACACGGTCACAGTGTCGCCTGATGGTTCGCTCTGTGCCAGTGGAGGCAAGGACGGCGTGGCTATGCTATGGGACTTGGCGGAAGGGAAGCGCTTGTATTCTTTGGACGCCGGGGACATTATCAATGCTCTGTGCTTCAGCCCTAACAGGTACTGGCTGGTTGCTGCCACGCAGCAGTGCATCAAGATCTGGGATCTGGAGAGCAAGAGCGTTGTGGACGAATTACGCCCAGAATTCCCGTTCATGAGCAAGAAGGCTCAGGTCAATTCCCTTCTCACTCACACTGTCCACATTTTTCTTGCAGAATGTCTGTCCAGCTGGTGGGTTATTGTAGAAAAATGCAACCATGATTCAGCTCTTTTTTAACCTTTTTTTTGTTTTGTACTTTGCTCTGTAGGAAGAATCATGAGCTACCATATTGCTTGTGGAAAATGAGTCTCAAATGAGTGTTGGTTTTATATGTGGCTTGTAGGTACCATATTGCATCAGCTTGAACTGGAGTGCAGATGGAAGCACACTTTACAGTGGCTATACAGATGGGCACATTCGGGTTTGGGGTGTGGGACGTGCATGAGAAAAACAATAATATTTGCATTGAGAATTTTTGATCCATGCCTCTACTTGGATTGTAGGTCAATGTTAGACTTCAGTCAGTTTGACCTGCAATGGAGCAACAAATTCTGGTCAAGGTTTTGTTTGAAAACTCTCTCCTATTTTGTGCAATTTCATTTTCTGTCTCAAAATGCAGTGGATGTTCCCTTTGTTTACATATGTTATATTGGCCAGAGTGTTTCACCTTAAGCTGTCCATAGTTTGCTGTTTAACATAAGTTTAAAGAATACTGGTTCTCTGGTAAGCTATCTATTCTTCTTTGGTGTCAGGTTGACAAAGCAAGCAAATTCAAATTGGGTAGGCACAATTTGTTAGTATGAGAGTTTCTTGCTTATGTAAGTGACAACCTCTCTTCAGTCAGTGTAGAATTAGAGAAGCAGCTCCGCTTTCCAAGGGTGACTGCATTTGATCATGTCAGCAGCTCCACATTTGCAGTTTTTCTTTTGTTTCTGTTTATGGTCATGTTGTTGATGTTACTTTCAGGTTCTCAGTTGGTTCTTTCATGGAAGATAGTTGTGTATGTCTCCCTTTGTACCTTGTATACATTGGCAACACCATGGAACTTAGGGACATATGAGACTTACCTCTGTTGCAGAGAGGTGTTATCTAGTGGGTATAGGTTTGTTTGAAATGAGAGTTCAGTGTTCTAGAGGTCCTTAGTGAGTGGGAAGCTTCATGCATTACTCATTGTGCTGATAGGCAATAGTCAGGCTGCAGTCTGAGCATGAGATTGTACTCTACTGGCTGGTGCAGAGACAAACATAATAGAACCCATACTAACACAGCAGCAGTCATTCTTGGTTTTGTTCAAGAACCTTGTGTAGGAAAAGGTTATGTGGTGCTGATCCCATTAGAAGCAGCAGATACATGGATTGTTCTCAAGGATTACCATCCATAACACAATAGATCTGCAGAAAACTCGTTGGATTCTCAGGTGGAGAATTGCTTAGGTTCTATATGTTTTACTCATTATGACATGACTTGAACATGTGCTTGCAAAATATGTGGTGTCAGTGTCCCATTTTTTAGTGGTGTTCATGATCCTTATCAACTGTTGTGGGGATGTTGGGTACCCAAAAGCTGATGCTTTGTAGCATTTCAAAAGGTTTTTATGCCACCAATATGCCTGCAGTTCATCTAAGATTTGGCAATGGTACAAACCTGTGTGATTTATAGCTGTTGTCAGTGTACATCATCTTGGCATGTCAGTGCAAAACAAGATTTCCTCAACAAGAATCTGATTGGTGTGGTATAGCTGATGTTTAGTGAGATGGTGCAGGTGTCTTCTTTCTAGTGCATAGTGATTCTCTCTTGTTTCAATGATGTCAAACCAATAGCATAGCAGAGTTAGGCTCACCACACTGTCATCACCATGTGCCACCAATCTCATAATCTGTCAATGATTCTGAACAACTCACACACAGAGTAAGCATTAAGAATACATAGCAAAAAACCAATTTTAGACATTAAAAAAAATCTTCAAGATGTACCCAGTCATGGAAGACAAGGCATTGCCACATGAAACACTTTGCACCCTTTGCAGATTGAGATCTCAGACCAACACCCACAACCAACACAACAGCAACCAGAAAAAAAATATCAGCTGACAAGTTTAGTGATTAGGTCTGTCAACTCAACTCAGTCTGAACACGACTAAAATCTAACGCAATTACCCTTGTGTAAACAAGGCAATTTAATGCATTAGTGCCCCTGATGCAATAGTCTCTCATCCTATGGGGACATGGTGTAGCAAAATTCTAACCTTCAAGGTTCAAAAGAAGGGAAGATTGGGTTCAAATGCATGTAAATGAAGGAGAATTCACAAATTTCTCGAAAGGCGGTCTTAAGTGAATTGATTATAAAACATTGAAATGTCAATGTCCAACTAGGAAAACACAATGCCATAAATGTGAGGTTGAACTATGGGTGTGACGAAGGTACGTATTGGATGAAGAAACACCCTTCAATCTACAATTGTAAAGATCTTGACATTCTTAGTTGAATACAATTAACACTTTACAATACAAACTAATGTTAAGTTCTTTAACTCAACAACTTCATCTTATTGTTGTGAAGCCACATGCTAGTTCCAAGTCATTCCTTAGTAACTTCCCTTTTGGCAATTCTCCAATTGAAGGTTTCCCCCAACATTGTTGTGTTTGGCAAGATTTCCACCAACTCCTTAATGCTAGCTTCATATGACTCCAAACTCCCTACACATCAAAACAAACCTCCGAAAATTGTTAGCCCATTTGCCATAATCATTGACTAAGATGGATTTAACTAATAAATATTTTTCCAAATCCTTTCCCAAAGTCATGGATAAATCAATTTAATCCTTGAGCTTAGAATAAGGTCAATATGAATGTTTTGTTCCACATTATTGAGAAAATTACCTATTTTGGCATGGCCTTCAACTATTTCTTTGTCTTGTCATCAAATACTTGTATAAGAAAATATAGACTTTTGATCCTCATAACAAGTCATTCCCAACATCAAATTCTTTCCATTTTTACAAATTTGTGTAAAGGTGGGTCTTGTCCTTGGTTCACCATCCTAACTTTGAATAAGAAATATTAAGAAAGGTGGACATGGGTATGGTAAACATGCATTTCCCCTCTATCTATCTTTGGTTGGACCTTTGTTTTTTTCCATTCATTTTGAAAAGTACTTCCCCACTAAGGACCTCAAAGAAAGTCTTCCCAAAACTAAATGCATCTATCATTAATGGATACCTTTTGATTGTAAGCATATTTCTTCCACTAAGCTCAGGTGCTCTATACTTTACATTCCCCACTATCCATATTTGTTCCTAGTTTTGAATAGAGCTCTTAACATTTGTTTTAGCCTCTTTGAAATCTCCCAACTTCACATCTAGGTGTTTCTCTAAGTGCATTTGATCATAAATTGACTCTTGTCTCGACAAAACATTGTGACATTTGAAGAAGGATGGATTGTGCTTCCAAGTACATTTGAATCTCTTCAAGTATTGATGCCAAATGATTACAATTCATTCAATCATAGAAACATCTTTTGTGAATGCCAATCGCATAGGCTTTGTCCAAAAATTCATTTGCATTTCCTTGATGGCATCATGTACAATTTGGAAATAGTTTGTTGTTGTGGGAATGTACAACTTGCCATTTGGTAAGAAAACCTCACATATTATCACAAGATGTTGAAAATTTTCAATTTCAATTTCTTTAATTTTTAATTCTTCATTAATAAATGAATGCTCAAAAATATAATTCCAACAATTGGAAATCACATCACTTCAAAATTTTACCTATTAAGTTCCCATATCATATGCATTTGTTGAACTTTTTGGTTACTTTAAAATTCTTGAGTTAATAAACAAATCATCAACCTTAAGTCTCAATGGTGCTTATTAAAAAAATTGAACCTACTTTCTTTTGACAATTATGCCCAAAACAAGTTGGGTTTTCAATTCTTCCTTGAATAGTAGCAAAGCCACAACATTTAAAACTTTTGATTCATCAATTTATCAACCTTATATTCATATCAATTTGAAGAAGGAGAAAGAAGATGTTTTACCAAACCTTGCAGCATCATATAAACTAAAAGAGTCAATTATGTGAAGGGTATTATTCATCAAATCATGTCGTTTGACTACCTATTCCACATTCAAAATCTCTCCTTCATTCATACTACATCAAAACATTTCACATTTAAGTTGTCATTTCAAAAGAATAAGACTTACATCTAACTACAAAACCTAGTTCTTGTGAACTCTAGACGTCTAATTGCTATTTTAGCCAAGCATTGGAAGTTAGATTAATCATTTTCTTATTGCATCCATGCACCATAAATTTCTATTACTAAATCATGCTCAAGGGAAATTTTATATTACATTTAGGTTTTGAACCTTTTATAGTTTCTAAAACAAACCACACTAGTTTATGATGCAATTGATTTAGTATGTTAAAATTATTACAATAATGCAATGCACTATTCTTCACAAACATGGCATGCCCTCAAAGCACGTCCTCGAACATAAGTTATGCAAAACTTGATAAATATACTTACACATTCTTCTTGTGCAAATTGCACCCATTGTATATGTCAATATTTATTTTATTCTATGCCCAAGCTAAAATGATGCATAGCCAAAAAGAAGGATGTTTCCAATATTTCATTATATTAATAATATTTCATCATCAAGAAATATTGTTATTTTTAAAAACTCATTTTTCCAAGTTCATGATCCTTTGCTAATTACTTTGCACTTGATTACCCAAAGATCTTTTTTTTGGTGAAAATTGTGGCATGATAAATTATTGAGAACACACTTCTTGTTCACACTTGTGACTAACCTCAAAAAGAACTTACAGTTGGGATTTTTTATGTTTGGAAACTTGCACATTTGCATGTGATCATTCTCCTTCAACTTGTATGTATTCACCCCTAATAGTTGCATCATGGAAATAAAAGGTGCCAAAATTCCTTACATCCACAATAAATCTAGGAAATGTGAAATTATGTGCCAAAACATATCTAGGATGTTGGAATGAAGTTTGACATCAAAAAGAAATAAATTCACAATATGCAAGGTGGGGGTATTTATTCATACCACACTTGTTGGTTGGACTTTGCCAAAGGCATACATACATTGATGTCCCCATGCTTGATGATGGCTTCAAATTTGAAAGACAAAGCTTCCATGTTTCATTGGAATGGCTCTACATTATCCATCATGCTAGCTTGCCTTCGTGAAACTTTTGATCCTTGTAGTTTATGTCATGTCTCCACATAGAACTTGGCAAAGTGTGAACCCTCATATGGAACCACACAAGGTAGGACAACTCATGAACAATCACTTAAGGTAGGTTTTGCTCGTCATTTTTGCAAGAGGGCCCCATTGTTTATAATGTCCAAAGAGTAGATGGAGCCCTCCTTTGGTTGCATCTATTGCACTAAAAATTGGCAAAAATGAATTGGAGGTGAGAAAGTTATGGGCCCCTCAAACTAGGGGGTTGGTTTTACAAAACACTCTTGACTAAACAACTCATAACCTATTTCCAATCCCCTCAAATAATCTTTCAATATTACTCTATTTCCTTTAGAGTTAAAAGGTGATTTGTAGAGCTTAAAATAATAATTTCAAAATAGTTTAAATTGCTCAATTTGAACAAAAAATGAAAAAATTATGCATTGATGAAGTAGGAAAGGTCAAAATGAAAAAAAAACACTTTTTGTAATTCGAAAAAACGTATTTTCTTTACCCTTTTTTTTGGGTTGCTCCTTTGACTTTGCATTTCCAAGATGGTTTGTAGAGCTTGAGAAGGCACTCCTATAACATTTTTAATCACTCAAAATGGAGAAGAATTGAGTAAGATTTGCCAAAATGATTGGTGATAGGTTAATGATCGATGATGGGCCACTCTACCCTACAAGGCAACACCTCACACATTTTTTAAAAAGGTGTTCTCACGTTCCATAGTGGACATGGTTAATGGATTGGTTTGCACTCAAGCATTGACCCTTGCGTTGGCCACCACAATGAAGCTTTTCAACATTGATCCTCCAAAAATATGCCCTATTAACACAATAGGACAATCTTGACCTATGTTTCATTTGTCCTTGCAATCCCATTTCTCATTAAGTTACAATTTTTTGAGAATAACAAAAGCCACGTATAGTCCAAACTTATAATTTGATTCATTTCTATAACTAATTATGAATGGTCAAAAGGAAAGTTTTCTAACTTGATATTAAATTGTGA
>Ga0209208_10002900_pt1 | contig 24630 bp, 22 predicted proteins | sample S1TSphfallax_3_FD_187694 | JGI IMG/M metagenome (GOLD analysis project Ga0209208, IMG submission 187694) | Host-associated microbial communities from peat moss isolated from Minnesota, USA - S1T2_Fd - Sphagnum fallax MG (SPAdes) (version 2) | ecosystem: Host-associated > Plants > Peat moss >...
TTATCTTGTTTTATTTGGTATTTTGGCGAACAACATAGAATTTGGCAACTATAATGAATATTTTTTATAACTTTGAGTGTAAAAACCCAGTCCAAAAAGCCTACTTTTTCCGTGATTTGTTTTTTTTAAATCCCCCCAAAAAACCCTTTATTTGATTTTTGAAGCTCCCAACCTTTTTAAAAAATCATTTTTTGATGAAATTTTGTATCAAAAAATAAAACTATGCGTGTGATTGAGAACAGATTGCGAGATTCCTTTCTTATTTCAAAAAGTTTGCCAGATTTCAAAGGAAAAAGGTTTTCAAATCGTCATGTCGCCCTAACTTTTGTTACTTCCATGTCCAACTATAAATACCCAGATTTGGCTAAGAACTAATTAAGATTGTCACTTGGAATGAATTTCACAATTTAAATAGTGTGAAACAAGGTTGGTTTTTTTTTTTTTTTCCCCCCAATCTTGTATTATCAAAATTTTGGAATTTTTTCTTCCATTAATATAGAAAAATTAATCAAATTTATAATAAGGGGGAAAATAAAAGTTCCCAACTTTTTGGTGAAAAAAGAACAAAATTTGTCCCAAACAAAACCATTATGGATGGAGTTGCTCTAAGTAGTACTACTACTAACCTTGAAGCATGAAGTTTGAACTAATAAATTTCATGCAAATTGTTTGTGTGTTCAAATGAATCGTAACATTAGATGTGAATTCGATGTTAGCAACCACCACCACTAGTAGTTGAAACTTGATGGCGATTGTTGTATCGCCCTCATCCATCATCCCAAAATTGTGTTAACTAGCTAAGGATTTCCAAATCCTTGCACAAGCATTTGAACAAGTGCATTGTGGTGGAGGTATCCCACTTCTTTTGTCCATTAATTATCATCTCGTACTTCTTCAAAGCCCTTGTCACAAATGTGTATGGTAGAATGTGTTTCACTTTGGCAACATTTTAGTGGAAACAAGGCATTCTAATTTCTCATGGGGAAACAACTTCAATATCATACTCTTAAAGGTTTTTAATTCTAACCTTTTTTGAGAAATATTTTAATTTTGAATTGTCAGCAAAATTGCATAATGTAGTTCTCTAGCAATTGGTCCTTAGATGCGACAAATTTATAGATCACATTTCCAAATGATTAGGAACAAAAACTCTTTTATACAATTCAATCATTTTTTCTATTCATGGTTGAACATATTGACACCTACCTATATATATATATATTCTTATGTTAATATTTATGTAATTTAAAATATTATTTTTATTACTTTTTAATAAAGAAATTCATGACATTATAAAATGCTAATAAATATGGCTTTCCTTTCAACATAAAGTAATGTATAATTTATAAATCTACAAAAGTACTGGAATAAATTGGGTTATGCAATTGAAGCTACCAATTAGAGCTTTGTCAATATCATGAAGTACATTAGCTTTTTGCTACCTTCAAGTTTTGATTATCATGTTAAACTCTCATTTGCTTTCGGAGATGAACAAAACCTTGTTTTGCAATTGGATGCATGTGACAACTTTGTGAAAGTGATTAGTAGTAAGTATGTAAATTAAACACGGGTTTAAATTCAATTGCACAAATGATTTCAACATTTAAGTTTAGATTTCATTTGAAACGGGCAAATTAGAAAAATGTAAAGCACTCCAAGAAATTTCTTAATGTACGGGGAAGGTACCTTATATGGATGAATATCTTTCTTCTTTCATCCTTCCTAGGAAAGAAAAGGGCTATTATTTCTAATCCTTAAGAGTGGGAGGGACCTTACACATATCGTTTTAGATAAGACGATTTGTTTTTTTGTTTTTTTTAAATTTATTTATTTATTTTAATAAATGCCTTAACCCTAGCACTTTATCCTACACTTATTTCGCTTTGAAAAACTTAATATGGTGCCTTAACCCAAAATTTAAATCATGAAGTTCTCAAACTTCACACTACTTTATTTTATCCCGTGTTTTGCAAATTAAAACATTGGTGCCAAAGTGAATTTTTTTCCCTTGGTTTACAAACAAGGCTTTGTGTTGTACCTGGGCCTACTAGGTACTCTTCTCATGGATCATTGCCCAAGGGATGGACTCTTCCCATGATTCTCTTTCCAACTCATGTTGCACCTTGCCTACAAGACTCTTCCAATGGGATTTCTTGTTTTTTCTTCTCAAGGAAAGTTCTCAAGTAAAGAAAAGGTCCACTCATCCAAGGTGGCACATAGTTGCACAATAGGCAACAAAGTGGCCTTTTAAAAAAAAACACTCAAATCATTCAACATGAATGTGAAACGGACCACCATTTTGGCTTATTGCAAAAGATCTTCCACTTTATGCATATTTGGGGCATGTCTTGAGTGCAAAAAAACGAGAGAGAGAGAACCCATTGGGAGAAAAAAAAACATTAAATTAAATCATAAACCCTAAACCATAATATCATGTACAAGAATAACAAGTTCCTGCACAAAATTTTATTAACAAAATCCCATGATACCCATACATGGGTATCACGGTAAAAAAACACACAATGAAGAGCCTTTTTGGCAAACCTAATAATGCCCATGGAGACAAGCAATTATGTTTTTCGTAAAGCCCGTTGTTGTCGGCTTTTTACACCAGGTAAGGAACTCTCGAGGTATACTAAAAAAGCACAAACGGGTATTTATGAGTTAGATGAGTAGTATGCCGTAGTTGTCGGCTTTTTACACCAGGTAAGGCACTCTTGAGGTATACTTTAAAAGCACAAATGGGTATTTATGAGTTAGATGAGTACATACTACATGACTTGCATTTTAAGTAACAAAATCCCATGATACCCGTGCTTGGGTATCATGGGAAAAAACACGATGAAGAGCCTTTTTGGCAAACCTAAATGCCCATGGAGACCAAGCAATTATGTTTTTCATAAATGAAAGCCCGTTGTTGCGGGCTTTCTACACCAGGTAAGGCGCTCTCCAGGTATGCTAAAGAAGCACACACAGGTATTGTATTTACGAGTGAGATGAGTATGTAGAACATACTAACATCATGACTCCTTGGAAACTTGGTTTGTTTGTTATGTGGAATTTCCAATGGTTGTATTCTTTCTAACATTTCCTTGGGAAAGGAAACAAGATGCAACAGGAGGGGGGATGGATATCTTAAGGCACCAACTGAGAGCTGACAATAATGTCTTTTGGGTGTGTGCACAACTACTACTGACCCATGAAGGACCACCAGCCTGAATGAGCTTTTCTTTCAGCCTTTGTAAAAAGTTTGTCATGAATGAATGGGTCAGAAATTTTCTTCCTCCTCTTACAAATTTTCAACTACAGATCATCAACTTAAAGTGGCTCTCTCTCTCTCTCTCTCTCTCTCTCTCTCTTTGTTGACAAGGTAAAGATAGAGTTATTTCTCCAATTAATTTTCTCTTTTTTCACAAGGTAAAGATTGAATCTTTTTTTTTCCAATTAATTTTCTCTTTTTTGACAAGGTAAAGATAGATTTTATTTTTCCAATTAACTTTCTCTTCTTTCACAAGGTAAAGATAGATTTTTTTTTCAATTAATTTTCTTTTTTTTACAAGGTAAAGTTTGATTTATTTTTTCCAATTAATTTTCTCTTTTTTCACAAGGTAAAGTTTGATTTATTTTTTCCAATTAATTTTCTCTTTTTTCACAAGGTAAAGATTTATTTATTTTTTCAATTAATTTTCTCTTTTTTGACAACATAAAGATAGGATTTTATTTTTTCTAATTTAATTTTCTCTTTGTTGACAAAGTAAAGATAGATTTATTTGGCCAATGAATTTTCTCTTTGTTGACAAGTTAAAGATGGATTTTTTTTTTTAATCTAATTTTATTTTTTCTCGTCGTCAACAAGGTAAAGATAGAATCTTTTTTTCCAAAAAGAAATTCATTGTTCTTTGAATGCTACCATCAACCCACCAAAACCCAAAACACGACTTTAGACAAACACCACTTCATACATACGTATTATTACATGAACATGGAAACACTTTTTACTATTTGAAACAAAAAATGAATGAAAATTGGTGACGAAAGTATGAAAATTTTACTATGAAAAACAGGCCAAAAAATTTTAATTAAATTAAGTGCAGAATTTTTCTAAATTTTACTAAAAATTAATTTTTGTAGGTCCCAAGAAAAGCCATCCGACAAGAGGATATGGGTAGACTGCATAATCTATTAAATTGGATGTTCTCTTTGATCACAAGTTGCCAAAAACTCATCCTAAAACACAAAAAAGTGTGTGCGGGATAGTTCTTCTCACATATGCTCTGAACTTGTTAGGAATGCAAATAGCTGACCATTATGGATAACATGGGCATGCACGTAGTGGGCGGCCGTCCTACATAACTTAACATGTTCTCTCTCTCCTTTACATGAAAGCTTGTTTGGATTTTAGCACTTTCAAATTCCATCGTACTTGAGGCCGCCTAATGAACATGGCGCCCACTCAAACCCTAATTGGTGAAAAATCATGTGAAGAGCGAAGACCTAGTATTCACCTAGGGCCAAGTGATACAAAGGTCCCCCAAGTCCTAACCTAAAAACACTATGGACCATACCGCAATTGGACCACCCATGTGTTTCTCAAATGTTTGAAAAGCTTGTTAATTGAAATAGACTATCGATTACTAAACACCTAATTGGACCACCCAAAAATGTTTCAATGTTTGGAAGACTTGTTAATCTCAAATCGACCATTGATTATTATGCACATAATTGGACCACCCAAATGCTTCAATGTTTGGAAGACTTGTTAATTTAAACTAGACCATCAATAATTATGTTTGTAATTGGACCATCCAAAAATGTTTCAATGTTTGGAAAACTTGTTAATTTCAAATAGACCATCAAAATAGACTATCAATTACAATGCCAAGAGCCAAAGGAAGTGGACTAGGCCAAGTACAAAGTTGTTCTTTGAGGGAAAGCAAGCCACCCAAGCCTTTCAAGTAGGCCCCCATCTACGACTTTCTAAGCATGTGCATCAAGTGTTTCTATACTCGAGTTGTGTGATGGGATGCTAAAACTCTATTTGATACGAAGGAATGTTGGGCGGTTATTTGATTTTTTTAATAACCTTTGCTTTCAATTTTTTGGAAATTTTAGCAGCCAAAGGCCTTGTTATCCTTTTTTTGAAACACGGTTTTCTAGAAGGTTCTTTGACCAGTTCATAGACTTTTGGAGAACCATGGTCATATATTGGTTGGTTCTTAGACTTTTGAGAACCATGGTTATATATTTCAAAGAACCACCCTGATAATCATGGCTGGTGCCATTTATAATACCCGCTCAACATTGCTTCATGCCATTGTTGGGCGGGTATCAAAAATGCCCCCGAACATCACCACCTGTGCATTTTGGTCTAAAATTTTCAGGGTATCACATTGAGTGATACCCTGAATGAAAACTGGATTGTGAAACCTGGATTGGAAAAAAACTGAGACCCGGATGAGGTCTGACCCATTACCTGGGTCAGGGTCTCAGATGTGAGGGAGCATCCAAAATAGGGTTAATATGGACTTTAGAGTATAGAAGCTTTGCATTTCAACATGTACATTTTGTAAACCCAAAAATAATTTATAAAAGAGACCTTTCTCTCTTCCTCATTCCTCCTCTTTATTTATTTATTTTTTGCATCCTATGTTGATTGCTTGGAGTTGTGCTTGAAATGTCAGCTTGGTTTTGAGGGAATTGGTTCTTTTAATTTTCCCTCTACTATTTCCTTTTTTCTCTTTCTCTTTTTTTTCTTCACACGTTTCGCTTGTGCCTTGTTGTTTCACTCATGGCTTTCGCATCTCATACCTTGATTGTTGCTTCGCTTTCTCATTGCCTCTGTCACAAATTATAATATTAACCTTGGCATTGTACATTCTTCCTCCATTGGCAAACTGTCAATTTGCGATAGCTAGCTTTTTACCTATGCACATCCGGAGCTTATGATGTGTTTGCATTATTGATTAATTTTTGGGCAATGAATGGCAACCAAAACATGTGACATTGGTTTGAAGCAATACAAACTACAAGTCAAGCTTTAGCCAAAATTTTGACAAAGTTGTTAAAGAAGTATGGTTTAAGGAAAAAAAAATTGCTTATGTCAAAAATAAAGGTTCTAATATCAATGTAATGACTATTGCATTGAAATTAGTTGTAAGTTGTGAATCTCTTAGCTTAGAAGAAAACTTCCAGGGCACTTACTTTGAACATGTTTTTTCAAAGGCATACGAATATGGCATTGCAAAGGAAAAAATCTACAACAATTTGAAATATGTTTTCATTAAATCTATTCAAACAAATTTGAAAAAGTGCATCATTTGGCCTAAGAAATCTAGAAAGGGCAAACAAGAATGGAATAAGACATGTGTTGAAACTAGAAATTGACCTAAAAAGTTGAACACTTTAATGAAAACAAAATAATATTTTTAATTTGTAGTATTTTTTTAGAGTGTTTACAATTTTTGAACTTTTGAATTGGACAAGATAATTAAACATTTGATTATTGGTTGTTTTGCAATTTTACTAATAAGATCATTATGTTTCAAGAAGCTTTAAAATTTTGTTCTACCATTATGTTTTGATACAACAAATAGAGTATTGTGAGAATCATTAATCAAATGCCTCCACCTCTAACTTGGCAGATTTTTCACATATTTGTGGTTTTTTTTTTTAATTATTTTTGCTTGTGTTCTTAACTAATCCCATGGACATTGCCTTTTTAATGATGTTTTACATTTTGCCATTTCCATGAATTTGAAATTAAAGGAATGAAATCACATCGTTCCTTCATTTGAAAGCTTTATGGATGGTGATTTAGTTATTATTGATGAATTATCTTTGTTGGTTATAACATTAGAATGAAGGTAATTAATGTTTTGAATTTTTTCTTTTCATTATTACAAAAAATGACAATAGGAAAACCCATAATATGGTTTTATTATGTTAGACCCTAGGATTAAGAGCTTTTGTATAGTATCCTCATTTGTTGAAAGGTAACAAGGTGTTGATATTGTTAAGGATTATGATAAAAAAACATTATGTCCTATGTTGATTCAATGTCATGAACATTTGCATCATTTTGTTGACCAAAATATTTTTTATTGAGATTGTAAATTGGTTATTTTAAACAAATTACAAGCATCAATCGACACACCCCCAAATTCATTGAAAGACTCAAATGCAAGTTTCAAAATGGAAACATCTATAAAAATAAAGTTGGGGTACATTGCTTCACTCGTAACATTTCGAGGGGTAAGAAAGGCGTGCTAAAGCTCTGGGATGGGGACTAAGACAAATGACAAGTGAGTTTTTGGAGTAAGCGAAACAAAAATGTTCCAACTATTTTTGGTGCACAGACTCACCACATGCATTCATGGATTCACAAGATTTACCACAATTTGAACTTGGGGGAAGCCACCACCTTTTCCTTTACAATATTTTATGTGATTCGCCACTAGGGTTCCACTCAAATGGCATTTTTCCTACGACTCCAAATCAATAATCCCAAATTTTTCGAAATTGAGACTCCCATCACTTTGGATGCCAATAATTTCTTTTGTACACTTCTAATTAAGGTGACATTTAAGGCAAATTTGTAGGCCTCGTTGAGAGCTTTCCAACAACATGTGACATAACCCTTACACTCAAGTAAAACAAGGTAATTCTTGACTTTTAATGCTCATGAGTCAAATTGACATTTTGACCCTCGACCTTTCTTTTGGCCATAACTTGTGTTGTAAGTATTCCAATGAATATTTCGACCCCATTTTAGACATCTACGTCTTTAAAGCTTTGCAATGGTATAACTAAGTTCTCAATTCAATGAGTTTTGACTCCTCAAATTATTCTCTGAAAATTTAAGAATCCATTGGGTCTCCAACTCCCACATTGGGAGTCCATTTGAAAGTGTGTGGGTTCATTTCACACTTTCCCACAATCCCAAGAGTGTAATGTGACTCCCAAGTTACACTCCCGACCCATACTTTTCTATGTTTTTGCCTTGGTCACAAGGCCTAGGCTAAGATCATGACACAAATGAATTAGCAAAAAAATTTATTAAAAAGGAATTACCAATTTTCAAGAGGTATCAATTAGATGTTAAGGACATCATATGTCCTCTTCAATGGTGGCAAAAACATGAAACAATTTTTTCTACGGTTGAATTTGTAGCCTAACAAATTTTGGGCATTGTTAGATTTTAAATTGAAATAAAAAGGTTTTTTCTTTGGTTGAAATATTTACTAGCTTTAAGAAATGTTGTTTGCAAACTGAAAATTTAGAGAAGTTGATATTTATTAACAAAAATTGGCTTAATGATTCTTGAATAGGATGTAAATTTTCATCCAACTTAATAGAATTCTTTGAAAAGGATATAAATTTAGAAAAGGAATTAGAAGAATTTGAAGGTGAGTTTGAAAAGGATGAAGTTGTTGAAGTGTAAAAGTTCAATAAATCATTTTTTGGTTTTTTTAAAAAAATGTTTGTAACATTGCTTGTATTTTTTTCCTTATTAAAAAATGAATAAAATCAATATTTTTTAAATTTTTAATTTAATTTACTGGATTAAAAAAAAAGTAATGTTCAATTTGTGAAAACCACCAAGGCATACTCAGTTGCTTTCAAATATTTGAGAACCGCCATTGTGAGACCCAGCTTAAATTTTATTTAAAGACTATTGATACCCTTGCCCAGCATATAAATTTTAAGAAAAAAAAAAGTGAAACCTGGACCCTTTGTAAATTATTTTGTGAAACCCAGATCTGGTGGGTATCATTAAAATTGTGATACCCACCCAACACTGCTTCACACCAGTGCTGGGAGTGTTGGGTGGGTATTTGGTGTGTTAATAACCATCAGTTACAGGGTTATTTTTGTTCAAATCATAGAACCTTCGGCTCCAAATATTTGGAAAAAAAAGAAATAAAAACCAGAATCAAGGGACCAGATATTCCAATTATTTCACAAACCCACAGAATGGGCAGGTTTCATGAAAGAACCCCCGGTTTTCTGGGCAGTTATTTGACCTTTGTTGTATTTTTGAGAACCATGGTTATATATCAGAACCAGGTACTTTTATTTTTTGGGAATGGCAGTCATGAACCACCTTGATACCAGGGGTGGGGGTTTTGGTGCAGTTTCTAATACCCACCCAACACAGGTATGACCCATTGGCCATCATAAGGATTCTTCATGTTATCATGGATAGACAAGCTTGAATGTACTAAATGTATTGTAAAGTTTTTCTGAGTAATAGAGGGAGTTCTTCTATCCCATGGCTAGTCATCCCCAAGCCTCTCAAAATCTGAGGTACTTACCAAATGTATGGCTAGAATGCCAACCTATATAACACAATTGGAGGAAAGCAAGTTGTTGGGAACACATGTGATTCCACTATTATGAATTAAGGTATGTCTAACTCACATTTGTGACAAAGCAAATTATCATCAAATTATCATTTGTTGCTCGGGTATTAATGTGGTAAGTAAGGCCCGAGGATGAGGGCATTGCCAGAATACGGGTACCACCCAAGGCAGCTGCATTGCCGAGGGTGGTACCCGTATGGCCCTCAGAGAAGGACATAACCCAAATATGGGTACCACCCAAAGTGGCCGCATAGCCAAGGGTGGTGATACCCGTGTTCTGGTTACATTCTTGTTGAAGGCACCTTATTGAACATAAAGCATAGCTAGAAATGCAAGACCCGAAGGAACCTTATGTTTTGTATAGATAATCAACATTGTTAAAAAAAACAAAAGGTTCCTCGTTCAAAACATAAGATGCTACCAATGGACTCCAATGAATCATACCTTGTTAAACCCTAAACCCTAAACCCCAATGACGCAAAGAAATTATTTTCACCCATCTCCTTGCATGACTTGCTTCATGGTACTGGTGATGGCTTTAGCTCCTATGTTTCATTTTTTCTCCTCTTAGGACTCCCCATTGTGCATTCTGCACTTTCAAGTTTGATCTTTTGTTTGGACTTCATTTTCTTCTCTTAGGGCTCCCCATTGTACATTCTGCACTTTCGAGTTTCATCTGTTGTTTGGACTTCAGTTTCTTCTCTTGTTCCCTTGCCCGATGTCTTTCCTTTATTTATTTATTTATTTCTAGTGATGCTTTTATGAACCATGCTTATATGCAATGGTAAGACTTTGTAACAAAAGAAAAAAAATTATCATGAAAGAATTTTGTCACAAGTACCAAGGATATCTACCTGATATCAAGCTTTGTGATTTAGTGAAGATATTGCAGGCAAAGCAGAGTATTATGAAAGGCTGTCATGTAGTGTTGTAAGAGTTTTGTAGAACAACAATACACTGGACTCCTCTCCCACCCCACACACCATGTCAGAATGATCATGGCTGGTCAGTTGGTGAATGTTTTGTTTTGTTTTGTTTACAACAACAACAACAACAAGGTGGTGGTGGTGTCTTTTGCAGGTTTTGTTAGCTAATAATATACATAACATGTGTATATGAACTTATATATATATTTTAGTCCTTCCTTCCTTCCTTCTTTCCTTCAATCCATTATCAACAAACAACAAATGCCTTTCAGGAGCCAGCTATGAACTACTCCATGCAGAATTAATGAGGTCAACCTAAACCTGACAATTGAGGCCCCAATTGAACAAAATATTAGTTTTAAACTCTCTCTTTCAGCAACCAAAGGGATCCTCATAGATTTGTCATTTCTGTGGGTGTGGAGAGGAGTAGGGGGGAGAGTCAAAGGTGAGTGAGTGAGTGAGTGAGGCATTGAATGAAATCCATTTCAAAATCTTTTATGAGAGGCTTAATGATTTTGTTTGATTTTTTTTTATTATCTCTCATATCATGGCAAAAGCAAAGTCACATTTCCTTTGCTCTCTCACATGAGTGTAGTAGTAGTGTAAAGACAATCAATCATTCCCACCCAAAAGCCCAAATAATTAGAATTTTTTTTTTAAAAATCACCCTCTCTCCCTAGGGGTGGTGGTCACTCTAAAGCTCTTGAAGTATACAAGGAAGGCTTTTATGATTAGATATGAAAAATGGGACGAGCCTTAGTAGTCCTTCTAATCATACCTTTTTTGTCCACCATGTGTCCTCCTTTCCCTTTTTTTAAAAATATGGTGGAATAGCTAGATGCTAAAACACGAGCATCAATAAAGGAGTACATGAATGGATTCAGCATTGATTAAATTATTGTTCAAATTGTCGATTTTTGGAGAAATTAATTTATTGCTTGGATTGCCGAAATTTTGAGTTCCCATTATTTAAAGTTGTGGAAAGCTGAAAGCCTTCGACATATCAATCATGAGCTTTGAATGGAAGGAAGTGGCATGCCCGGTGATGTTGTCTTTAGAATGATGTCGCAAAGCTTTTCCTCGAGAGCGCTTTGATGTCAAGGGGAAAAGTGCACTTCTACGGTGCACGTCCATGGTGTGGCAAGAAGAGGATGTTGTCTTTGTTGAGAATAGAGAGCAAAACAAAGGATGCAAATGCACATGGCCTACTTTTGTGTGGTGGAAGTTGTTCTTCTAAAGATAATTGCAAGAAAGATACACATAGGTAGTAAGTAAAAAAAATGGGAAAATAAATATATCATATGTCAAAATGCATTTTAATAATTTATTTATTTACTTGACACCTCAATGCCAAATCCGTTTGTGTACCATAGTAGGGTATCAATGTACATAAGATTTAGAGGAGTACCAAAGGGCCCTCTTGAGGCATAAACATGGGAGATGGGTATGAGTCACAAGAGGGTTAGATGGAGAAGATGTATATGTTTAAATTTTGGAGTCATAGCATTGGCTTGAACATAAAACCTAGCTAAATCATAATAGTGGAATGTACATGCTTTGAGAAGCCCCCACACAATGTAATTGGAAGGCAATGCACATCAACCCATTGTTTAGTACACGAATCTGGTGACATTTGATGATGGTTCCCATTTCTTCATGGGTCACTCATAGCCAACTACATTTGTAATAATTTTGTTATGTTTGAGATTAATGTGAACACAATTTTCCACATCACAAGCAAGTTCATAATACATAGATTTTTTTGGCAAAATTTTGCTACTTGGCAACAAAACAAGGATTCATTGAGAGATTCATACAAAAGATTTTTTTGAGAAAACAATGCCATAAGTCACCAGATTTTGAGGATTTTTTTTCTGAAATATAAATATTTTGATAATAGGTTCCTCCATGTTGCCAAAATAGATCAGAATTCTTACAAAAATTCTGCCTTTCCTCTTTGACCTGTAGCCAAATTTTGCTAATTCCCCTTGTGAAGATTTCATCCTAACATCTAATTTTGGTGTATATTGTGAAATAGCATTCATAATATTGAAAGCAACCTATGATTTTAATCGCTTGCGCTTCAATAGCTAAGCTAATAGTATATCTTTAAATCAATAGAGAAAAGGAGTTTCTACAATTGTACTTCGGAAGATGAATACATATGAAGGTAAGTATGGAAGGTCCATTTAACATTTGATTTTTCAAAAGAGCTAAGGTCCATCACTTTGTAGGATAATTCAGAAGTTTCCAATGTAGGAATAGATTGTGGAAAGTTTTCATCCCATTAAATTCATCAAGATTTTTATTGAATATCCCACTAACATGTTCAAAGTCAATTGTGAATTTCATCTCCAAGTTGCCAAATTAATTTTGTCCCATATGGTTTGCTCAATACTTTTTAATTCTAGCCCATGTTCTTTATGCTTTCCTAAACCATTTAAAAATCTTTGTACCTATACATCAAATTTTGAAAAAAAAAAAGAATCCAAATAATGATCAAGCCAAAAATACTTCAAATTAGTCTAGCTATGGTGCAAATTTGGGTATATGGCTTGACTTGTTACTTAATCTTTCAACCTTTGGAATCACCAATTTTTTTGTGTCAAAGTTGCCATATGGCCCACCTTAAAATGAACATAGGTCTTACAATATAGAGGAATTGAGTCTTCAATAATTGCCACTTTAGCCAACATTAATTTTCTTTTTCCAACTTCATCACAATTGGCGTTACAACACAACTAGGTTTGAATTATGCACATGGTGCTCCTCCAATCACAACTAAAAATACCAACCCACCCCCCATTAAGTAACACCCTATTTGTCATGCATGTGGGCTTTCATCCACTCATCCAAATCACTTTGACAAATCATTACACATCAGATACCCAAATGTGGCGATGTGTTGATCCATACCCATTATCTGGTTTCACCTAAGTGACCCATTTTGTAGAAGTAGGTCCTAGCCTATATGTAGGTAGATAGGTAAGAAAATAGGTGAGTTCTTAATAGATTGTTTACATATAGGTAAAAGGTTGTTTTACTACCCATTAACAACCCAATTGATGGGTTGCCAATAGGTGGGTAATCAAACAAAATACACAAGTAATGTGTTAGAACCTTGTTATGTCCACAAATAGTTATTACACATTGAATTGTTAGTTCAATCAAGATAACTAACAAAAACAAATTCAAATTACCAAATCCAACAATCTCATTCACCTAAAAAGAAAATCTCCATGCATGTGCACATAACCCTTTTATGTTGAACATTGAAAATAATGATCCTTTTTTATCTTACCATTCCCCCATTGGTCTTTTAAAATTTATACAAAAACCTACCAAACCCTATAGCACATCTAATTGTTAGTTTGGTCAAGATAGCTAACTAAGGGGGGAAAAATAAAACAAACCACCAAATCTAGCAATTTCATTGCCGGTAACATTTTCTTTGCACACCTAACATAAGCCTATTCAAACACCCTATGTAACACATTATTGAATCACTTTTGCCATCTTGCTATTTATCAGTGTCAAGCTAGGATCAAATTTTCATTCAAAATTGCACCAATTATTAGTTGGTTTTCTCATCAAGAACTTGCTAGGTTTAATGGTTTCCTTGGTCTAACTCCTCAGGCATTCTAAATATGGCTTTGATCTAAAAACTTTGGATGAAGTGTAACAAAGAAAAAGGAGGTAGATGTGCACACCTTAATCAAAATGTATATTCCTAGGTTCAACAAAATACCAACATCTTACTGACAAAAAGTATTTGCATACATTTCTTCCTCTCATAACCACATCTTCAAACACATGTTATGTTACAATGTATCAATGTTTCATAATGACAATGTTCCAACAAACTGCCATAGCTCATTTCTGTTCAAAGACATAAATTGGTAAAAAAAATATGAAGTTGCAAATTGGTAGATCAGGTTGCTCTGAACCTGAGCCAACTCTCTTAGAGAAGCTATCTTTGTCTCACTTAGCATCAATTGATAAATTGCAACACAACCTAGAATACCCCAAATACACACTCTCAAGCAGTTTTGAACAAGAAAGATCTACCCATTATAACCACTAAACAATCTTCTTTCCATCTTCCTCAAAGTTCCCAACGTATGGGTCTCATTTCCCAATGACATGTTGTCTAATTTTCCTTACCACATTCACCATATACCACAATTTGCAACACTTGATGCCTTTTCCATACAAGCTCTCTAGCCCCTTACAGACTTTCATCATCTCCACCAGTTTCTACCATTTTACTCATGCGTGAAAGAAATACATGTTGACCATCATGAACACCACCTTGGTGCAAATGTGGTAGCAATCTTTTTTCATTCTTTCTTTCTTGGGAGATGATGATGTTCCAACCTTGCTACAAATATTCCTTCTCTACATGCAACCTACATTCTACATTATTATACACATGACTGAAATCTACCAATCTTGTTCCAAGCATTAGATTGAAAAGTAGGTTGTGTCATGGATATTCGTGCACCATACAAGGTGTTTGTTATTGAAACACACCATCCTACAACAAAACAAATTCGAAGCCCATCCCAACCTAGCTAGAATGGTAATTAGCCTAATTTCAAGGTAACAAATCTCCTTATTTGACAATTTGTTTTCAACTGACTAGCACATTATATTTTTACCAATACAATTACAAGAAGCCACACCCCAAAAGAACATCTTCACCCACACCTCTTATAGACACCTCTACAAGCATATACCATATCCAAGTTAGAATGCCTAGATGAATTAATTATCATCCAGGAAGGTTACCAATCTTTAAACATTAGTACAATTTTTATTATTATTAAAAAAACAAGAAAAAATAGTTTTTTTAATTTAAAAAATATATATAACTAGCATGATAACAAGGAGGATAACAAGTGATCATCAACCAATTATTTGATAACTTACCCTTTATGCATAATTAAAAAATTATTATTTTCAAATATATATATAATCTATTCAACAACCAATTTTTTAAATACCGATATTGATAACCTATGTGGTCATTCCAAAATTTTGAAAAAAGAAAACCTACCCAATAGTCATTTTGAAATGGAAAGCCTACCCATGTATTGCCATATCAAAACCTACCCAAAATTCCATGTTATGTCAAATGCATCATAATCTACATGACGAAGGTTTGGGGTTCCATTGTTTTTTTTTTAAATTAAAAAAAACTTATTTTTAATCTGGAAACTTAAGTAGGTCCAAGCCCCCCCACCCCCCACCAACAAATTGGGGTGTAATCAAAATGGAAGGTGGATGAATCATTAACAATTGTTATGTAAAAACTAGAACAATCCACACGAATTGTTGGGTCCTTTTATTCATATGATGCTTGGAATATGGTTTCCAATAATCAACATAACATTATCACAACAACATAACTACATTCTAAAAATAGAAATTGATTCCAACCAACCTTGATTACATTAATTGGAAGGAATGGATCGAACTATTTTTGTTCACCATTATTGCCTATTGACATGTATCATCCCATGGTCCACCAAACAAAAGAACTCAAAATGTCAAAGCCTTTCCTTTGATGGTGAAAATCCCAACCTAATGCACCATAATTTCCCTTTTTTCATGGTTCAACCAAAAACCCAATTCCCAACTCAAAAACCTTCAAACATGGGACATGTTAAACAACGAATGTTAGACTTTGTCATCCCTTTCAATTCTCTAGTTATAGGTCGAGGAAAACACAAACATAACTACTACATTATGTCCTACAACAAACAAGCAATTGATCCCTACACAATGAAAAGGAGATTTTGGATACATCTTTTGCAAAAGACATAATCACACACATCCAAACTTTTTAAAATGTATTTATCTTCCCCCAATTTTGCCCAAAGTTCTCCCTTAAATTCTCTTCAAAAGCTCCTTATCACAATCCTCCATCACACTTCCTCCACACAACACTTCCACACAATTCTTATCAACCAATGCACCAAACTCAACAACAAACCAAGTATAGAAGATCTAGCAAGTAATAGCTTCTCCTTCGCTAGTTGCTATGGTCGTCAATCTTCAAAAAAAAATTGCCAAAAAGGTGACAATCACATCACCATGTAAAAAGGAATAAAAAGTAAAACCCTAAAGATGTTTTGCATCTTATAGAACATGCCTTTACGTCACAATGGATGTTGGTGGCCTATTGGGGGTAGCATCATAATAAAACTTACAATGAAAAGAATAATTATTTCAAAGGTGGGGCCACACCTCACCACAACAATGTAGCAACATGTATCATAGAATAACAATTGTAATTGTTAGACAAAACCTTATGCATGATAGAAAGGACCTTGATTCTTAAAATGTAAGTAGAGACCTTGCAATGGAAATTGCAAAGAACCTTGAGTTGTAGAAATGCGGGTAGGGATCAAGATGATAATAATGTTTAACATTGAGCTATTTGTTCGTTTTTTGTTGGTTTATGTAACATTGTCAATTATGCATGAATTGTAGCTTTTCTTTAGATGTTAACTTAACAAGGCATGTTAACACCATGCTATCATCAATGCCATGTTGGATGCTACTTGCATTGTTGTAGTCAAAAATCATTGTGCCAACAATGAATTTGAAGGTAAAACTAAAGATATGGTCAACTTACATTCTTTCAATAGTGTGTTTGAAAGTGATTGTGAAATTGTACACTAATGCCAACAACTCACAAGTAAACTTTTAAATCTTTACATCCATGGATTTTTACATATGTGAACACAATACCATAATTAATCACAAGATAAAACATTGCATTGGTAGTTGAATATGTATAAAAACTCAAGTATGGGTCCATTCTTGGATTTTTTTCATAAAAAAGGTTGCGTTAATAAGGATAATCAAATTACTTTTGTTAATCAAAAAATTACATTCTAAAGGTTTGGAAAGAAGTATAAAAGATGTGGGTGCCAAAAAAAAACATTATTTGATGTTTTTAATAAGGTTTTGGCATTCCATGATTTGTAGTCTTGCATTCTTTTTTAGTTTATATTTGAACATGACATTCAAAATTTGTTTAATTGATTTGAATCATTCATTATAACATTTATTGGTTGAGAGCCTAAACATACATATCCCCCTTTCGTTGTTTAATATTTAAAAACATTCATTTTGCTTTAAAAACTAAGGACACAAGACAAAGAGGTGTCATGTTCATGTTGTGATACCCCAACCATGAATTCACCCATATAAATCAATGTGCATTTCAAACATTGTGAACTTCAATGATGATAATCCATAATTTTCAACTTTGTTGAAACAAAAGAAAGCAAAGCATAAGGTTTTTTATGATACAAATTACCTAGAAATCAAAACAAGAAAACCTAGTCAACTCAATTGGGCAAACTTTTGAAATTCTTATTTTAATTAATGCAAAAAAGAATGAGCACAAAACAAACTTGAAGATTGTCAAATCTGGAGACAACATAAAGACTATAGCCACAAGATGGAAACACATTTTTAATTTTGTCATGCAAACAAGTTTTGAAACATACTAAAGCAATCAAATGTGCAAAAACAAATGGGGATCTCTATATGGAAATTTTTAAAAAGTTTACAACTACATAAATGGCATTGGTCATAATGAAGAATATTGAACCATTGTTGTGAAGGACAAAATCAAGCTTAAATTACCAAAAAAAATTGTCAAGTTGCACTATGACATAATTAACATGTTCAAGGGTGGTAGGTCATGCATAAAACCTCCACACTCAAAGGATTTCACAAGGCCTGATGACCATGTATACTATGTACAACCACATGGATCTACTGTAGTTGTTGACTTCAATGAGTTCAATCAAAATGAGTTGTAGGATGATAAAACATTATTTCCAATATTACATGATCAACGTTGTCTAGAGGTTGCTAAGGAAGGATACATTTGGTTAACCCCCAAATTTCAAACCAAGTTTCAATTCACCTCAATTGCGACAAAAAAACCCAACATATATACTTTCAAGTGGAACACTAGTTCAATTTGATTTTGTGAATCCAACTATAGATGTGCAAGACAAGCTACTCAAGCACCTCACATTCCGAGTTATCCTACAACAATAGACAAGGGTGAAAACATGGGAAAGCATACACAAAAAGTAGTGTAAGCAACAAAATATAAGGGCCTTCAAATAAAAGGACTAACAAGTAAATTATGGGGATAATATATATTTTTTTAAAAACATTATTTCTTAACTTTTGTTTGCATGGACTTCAAAAGCTAAATTGTTATAATCATGTGTTTTTAAACTACTTGCAAATACTTGAATTGGACCTAAAATTTGTGGGAATTTGAAAAATGAAGTTCTAATACTTGAAAATAGGTGAAATGTTTTTGCAAGTATTTGGTTTTTTTTTCATGCACTTCAATATTGATGTGGTGAACATTCTAATATTAATTAATGGAGTTTATTTTCAAAACCAAATGATCCCCAACCCCTGAAAAATGACATAATTGTTGGGGTATTTTTTCAAGTCCAAATGATATGACACAAATTTCTTTAAAAAATTAAAAGGAAGTCACGGATGCCCATAAAAAAACTAAAAGTTTCATTTGTTTTGAAATGCTAGAAGGTTTAAATTTTAAAAGGTTGTTTTTTTCTTGTTTTGAAATAGGAAAAAAGGTAACATATAAATACAAATTATCTTGCTTACACCCACAATGCAAACAAAGTTAAACAACCAATTGCTCCTACAAACAAAATTGGGTAGTCAACTAAAGTAGTAAACAATGGACAATCACATCATGAAGTATGGAGCACATGGGTGAAAAGAAAAACAATTTTAATTCATAACATTAGTAAAAAATTTGTCATTTGCAACCAATCATTATGTAAGTGCATGCAACTACAGTAGAACCTCTATAATTTTATCACCTAGGGACCGATAGCCAGGGATAAAGTTTGAGAGGTTATAAGTTATGGGAGAGTTTGGAAATGTGAGGCGTAGGGTTCAAAAGCTACAGGTTCAGTGAAAAACATTTTAAGTCTAGCACTTTTTTTCCGAATCTGCTTGTAACCGGAGTATTGTCCCTCCAACGCACTTCACACTTTGCCCTAAACTAGATATACATGGTACAGATCTGAGCTACACTCTACAGAAGGTCGCGGAGACCCCTTGGAAAGTCACGGAATGTTCTAGAACCTTCTTGTCGATACAGTACTTGATTAATCCGGCCAGATCTACATGAATCGGTAGGGACGGAACATCAGGGAACATTCTGGAAAATCAATGAATGACCAGTTTCTGCTTCGAACTGTATCCCCAGATATGTACAGTAGCTCAGTTGCCGAGCGAATACAAAGACTTGTAGATCGACTTTGTTACACTGCTTGTGCATAAAAGTAGGGCAAAACCTTTTTTTTTTTTCTGACATTACAGAGGCTATCATCAAGCAATTCCAGCCATCGCTGCTGCCCGTGGACAATGATGATGACGACGACAGCCAGGAGCTTCCGGTGGTCACATCGGGGGAGGCATCGGAGATGCTTTCCAAGCTCCAGCTCTTCTGGACATAGTAAAACGATAGCTATCCTGCTTTTGTTGACTCGATTGTGAAGATGAATGATAGAGTACACCATCTCCACCAAAATAGTCTTAAACAGAGGCTTATGACTAGCTATTTCCACCATAACTGATCGAGAAATAAACGAATTATAAAATTATAAAATTCTCGGGAAAGAGGAAAAGTGGTAAGTTATAAGAATATAAATTTTTTGCCTGGTCCCATTGATGGACCCGGGCCGGAGTGATAAAATTTGAGAGGTTATAAAATTTAGGGGGATCAGTTTATAAAGGTTCTACTGTAAAAGTCATTTGTAACTAGATTAATAGTGCTTGCAACTACAAAATTGGTAATGTATAGTTTTTGGGCATATAGTTATGTGTGTAACTAACATGTAATTAATAGTGTACAAAATGGACATGTGTCATAAAAAGCATGGCCTAAGTTAATAGATACTTATGTTAGTACACCCAATATGTCTACCTATGTTATGCATAGTAATTTTATACCCTTAGTACTAAGATTAAATTCATGTTAACTAATGTTATCCAAGGCAAAACATTGTTTAAATTTATGTTAAACTCACACTAACCAAGGCTAAACCTAAGCTAGATCATGGCTAAACTAACTTTGGGTAAACTAAACATGGTTAAATTAACTTTGGTTAAACTAATTCATTGTTAAGTTAATTTGGCTAAACTATTCAAAAGGCTAGACTAACATGATTAAAGTAAACATGGTTAAACTAACTAATTTAATATTCTAATTAGTTTAGCCATGGATAATTTAATCGTGATTAATTTAACTATGGTTAGTTGACCCAAAATTAGTTTAATCATTTTAAATTTAACTTTTTAATTAATTTATCCATCATTAATTTATTTTTAAAATTAATTTAACCATGGTTAATATCATTATTATTATTTTTAGAAATCATGTTATTATACCTATGGTTAGGAGGTTACATTACCTAGCTTATAAGTACCTAGGTAGCCTAGTTAGCTCCTAGCTTAAAATTGATAATGTTTAATAATGTTCATTGTCAATCATTATAGGTAATTATAGCTCTTAAAAACATTTTTTATTTATAAATTTAAGAATATTAAGTAATAATGAATATTGATTTCCACTAATTAATTACTATTTAAAATAAAAATAAATATGAATAGTGCATTTTATTAAATAAATTTTAATTAGTATCATTAGTTAATAATAATAATACTCTTACTTATAACATAAATAATGTAGGTAGTTGGTAAATCAAGTCAATATTGCATAGGTGCAATGCAGTAGTTGCATGTACCATAGTTGGGTTGGTTGTGTTTGCAATTTATTTTTTGTCCCATATGTTTTGTTTTGCATTCCAATGGTGTACATTAAATAAATAGGCATATTAGTGTTTTTCACAAATTAAATACCAAAGGCTTTTTGAAATGAACCAATGAAAAAACTTGACCCAAACATAAAATAAAATAATTCTAAATCTACCTATAAGGCCTACCTTCCTACCTACTTACCTATTAAATAAGTAAATAAATATTTTAATCGTCACATGTCACCATATAATTGCCTTCAACGTATGAACACATGTCAAAATTTGATTCATACTCTATTGGATGTTTATATATTATTAATTTATAAATAATATTCAATATTGAAATATGGATCAAATGCCATGCATCACCATGTAATTGGACATTAAACATTCAAATGGTCACCATGGCAATTGCACCTTAGTTGTATGTGCAACCCTCGTAGAATATATGGATCGATGAAGTATGAATTATAATATATATATATTATTCACATACGTATAATTGCATGCAATTACATGTTGTGTGCAACTTGTCTTATGCAACTATGGGGATTTAGTAGTTGCATGTGTCACATGCATCTAAAAATCAGTTACATACAACAATTGCAAATGACAAGAGTTCTATTAGTGTAAGAGCCTTGTTGAAATAATAGAAAAAAAAAATGTGGCATTATTGGACTCAATAAATCACATACACGATGTTGATATACAAATTGAAGAGAAATGAACAATTAGACTACTTCAAATTTCGTAATAAAGAAATGAACAAAAATCAAAGAGTTTCACCCAAGTGATGGCATTTGCTTCCCAAAAAAGGTTACAAGTTGCAATGATGTAGTTGGAGTACAACATGATCTGTCATTTTTTGGAAGGACATCAACTTTTAAATCATTTCACATTTTGGCATCCATGGTAAAAATTATAATTAGGATAAGGGGTTTTGGTTTGGAAGACATCTTGTTCAATGTTGTGAGGGTTTCCAATTTCCAATGTTAAAATTGGGAGTTTGAGGTTAGGTTTTTGTGACATGAACCTAAGCTCACATCTTTTTGTTGGAATCAACACAAGAACCAAACATTGGAACTATTCTTTTGTTAAATCTAAACCCAAAATTAAAATCATGAAAAAACATTTTTGGAACAAATACATGTTCTTTAAACATGCAGGTTGATTTTTTTGTGAAAGTTGACAAATAGGCTCAGCTTCAAAGTTAAATATTAATTTATATATGTTGTTAAACCCCATACCTATATAATCCTTAATTTTAATTTGGGACAAAAATTTATATTTATACAATTTTTAGAATAGAGAAAAATGTAATGTTTATATGGAATTGGACCTAGTTTTGAATTGGGCATGAAGGTTTACGAATTTGAAAAAATGCATCAAAATTGGAATTAAAATTTTTTTAAATGGGAAAAACCAAGCTCAAACCTACATTCAAATTATTTCTATTTTTTTTTAAAGAATAAAAAATTGGGACCAATGGTTTTGGTAAAAAAGAAAAATTGTACAACATTGGTCATGTCCAAGTTTTCATTATGGTTGTCATGACCCCAACCTTGGGCTTGTGAGTAAAGCTAAAACATGAAAAAATAAGCAGGTAGAAAAAATAATTTAAGGCTCGAACATATTCACACAAATGTGGGAGAATGCATGGAAGTGAATCCTAACACTTCAAAATAGATGCCCATTTCACAAATTGGAGGTTTACATGTATCACAAATCTTTGGGACAAAAGTGTAAATAACAAACCTTGTCCAAATTAACCCTTTTAAAAATATTCAAAAGTTTTTCAAACATAAATATCAAATATGGGCTTGCATTTAGAGGCACCTTTGTTCAAGATGCCTAACCGGTTGGACCCAAACAACTCCCAAGTGATGGAGGATGTGTAAAATGGAAGCAAGTCACATTTCTAGTTGAAAGAAGGATTGTTTTGTTACAAACAAAATTGGTTGTATGTTTTGAAAGGAAGAGTATAATACAAATATTTGAAGGAATGTCACAATGGATTGCTTGCAAAACATGGTGACAAAAAATGCAATACATCACTCTTGCAAAGGAATTATTATTGGTTAAACTTGAGGGACAAAGTTGTAGAGTATGTCAAAATGTGTTTGAAATGCTAGTTCAACAACTTTCAAAAAGCAAATAGGAACATTGTGTTTCTTTTGATTCCAAATAGGCATTGGGAAGTGTGTCCCATGGACTTCATGGTGAGTCTTCCACCATCAAAGGGATTTGATTTGATAATGGTGGGAATGGTTAGGTTCAATAAAATGGTTCATTTCATTCCAATTGTGAAGATCACCTCAACCTAAAAAACAAGACATTTTTTGCACATGTTCAACATCACAATGTTCCAAAAGACATTGTGCTTAGTCAAGAGCCAAAATTCACAAGTAAATTTCAATATGCTTTGTAGAAAAAGATGAGGTTGAAATTCAAGATGACAAAAAAATCCAACCCAAACTAATAGGCAAACCAAGAAGGTGAACTTAGTCTTATAGTAGTTTTCAAGGAATTATAAAATTGGGTTGACCATCTTGATTTGATCAAATTTTGTTACAATTATTTGGAGCTTGATTTAATGCTAACTAGATTGTTTAGAAATTTGCACTATGAGAGGACTAGGAAAAGCATTATCTTGCTTGGAGATGATTCCTTTGCATTTGGGCTTGAGTGCCATTATTGTACATGCAATTGGTTAGCCAAGAATATATATCCTCACTACAACAACCAAATTTACAAGCATACATGACAAATGAAGTGGGAAATGTTCAACCACATGAAGCTCAATGCTAACTAGATTGTATGTCTATTTTTGGAATAGAAGGAAACTTATGATGGCACTTGTAGAACGACATACTTCAATTCACAATGACAGGAAATCAATATCTTGATATATGAACTCAAATGAAACAAGCCCTTGCAATTGGCAAATTGGCAAGCTCATAATCTCCATGATGTGGCTTGACATCTCATTCAATTTGCAACTTAACGGCACTACACTTGTTTTTCTAGAAAAGAGTTGAATTGAAAATTGTTTCATTGTTGGAATATGCAACTATCTATTTGTAGAACTAGAGCTGGAGGATCTCTTGAACATGCAAGAAGCTAATTGCTAGCATCTCTAATTATTTCACACTCCTAATTTAAAGAACAATTGACAAATTTTGATCAATAGTTACATTTACAAAACAACATAAACAATAGGTAAATCTCTCTATTCTCAAAATACCCCGACCAAAACTCCAACATTTCTCTTATTCAATTAACATCCTAACACAATATAACATGCATATTGTTTTATCATTTAGATAGTCAATTGGCACAAGTAGTGCGAAGCAATGTAAAGCCCAAGTTGATCAAAAGATTGACTATTGAAATTGTGGAATTCCTATAAAAAGGTGAGTAATATTGTCTTCGACGTGTAGCATTTTATTGCAGTCCTTGCAATAATCAAAACTAGAGGTTAGGATAATACTTCAGTTG
>Ga0209208_10002901_pt1 | contig 24627 bp, 14 predicted proteins | sample S1TSphfallax_3_FD_187694 | JGI IMG/M metagenome (GOLD analysis project Ga0209208, IMG submission 187694) | Host-associated microbial communities from peat moss isolated from Minnesota, USA - S1T2_Fd - Sphagnum fallax MG (SPAdes) (version 2) | ecosystem: Host-associated > Plants > Peat moss >...
CTATTTTTTGTCTTAAGTTCAAAACTATCTTCTATTGTTCATTGTAATTTCACACCTACCATTTAAGTTTAAGTTTTTAAGCAATACTTACATAATGTCTTGTAAAATCTTCATGATGCAAGGGAAAATTTGCAATACCCACATATGGTTACTCAATACACATTAGGCTTTTGGACTTGTGTGTAATGCCTACATATGGATCATGAAATATGCATTGACATTTTAACAAAAAATAATATTACATGCACACAAGTCACAAAGAAAATGTTGGTTTATTGGGGTCTTATTGTCATTCCAAAGCTCAATTGAAAAGATGCAAATATTGCATTTGTGGAATATGTTTTCAACTAACAACCACAAACCAAAACTAGGTCATTTTCATTGGAATCCATGTGCAAGTATTACAAATGAAAGCCACTACTTAGTGCGATATTTGCATGTAGGAGACAAAAATATGTGCAAATATTGGGAACCCCAAATCATTCTAAACATGGTGGTTTAGGGTTGCTATGAGAATTGCACTATTAAATTGGAGTCCTCATGCCTAATACATAATGCTAGTAAGGTTTGTGGCTTCTGGTGTACTAGAAAAACTTGATACAAAACAAAAAGGAAACACTCAAATTACATTCAAGCTTTTTCGAATGTCATTTCTTGTAACTCAAAATTGTAGAATTTGTCAATGGCAAGTAGGTCCAAGTCTCATTCACCTTCAAATTAGATCTATCATACAATGCAAACTAAAAAATGAAAACACCACCCTTTTGGTGAAGTATTCCAATCTTGAGAATCATTGTTTCTTAATTTCTCAAAGGAAGTAGTTGATTTTCATCTTTATTATCCTCATTTAACCACTAGCTTGAAAAACTTTTGTGAAAATTCCTAGTAGGTAATTGAAGGGTAACCTTGTTTCTTTCCTATTGGTGCAAACATAATAACCAAATCATAAAGGAAAAAAAAAATTGTTCGCAAGGTGGAGATGGTTGAAAATTTTGTTATTTTCTCATAGATACATGGGAGTACTTCCATCTCAATGGCATATTCAACCTTAGAGGCAAACACCAATCAAGAAATGTAACAAAATTAATAATGTGCATCAAAATGAATGAAAAATAATTATTTCTTTCATTCATGTTGGAATATGAATAATTTTATAGTGCATGTTGGCATTTTTAAATATTTAATGTGCCAACATGCATTATTAAAAATTAATGTATTTTTTGATGTTGAGGTGTCAAATTCATTTGGGTATTATGGTAATAACTTATAAGTAAACTAAGGCACCGGGCATCTCAAAGGGGAAAGTGATGTTCTCTCATAAATTGTTATGCTTTGGTAATCAAGCATGCGACTATAGTTGCAAGAAGCTCCTTCCAAGCTTTGGTAAGATGAGCTCTCTTCCACTAGAGCTAGGTTAAAACTTCAATAAGATCCTAAAGATCCTAAATGTAGGTCCAAAATAGGGTTATGGTCCAACTGACCTTTAGCCATCCTTTGATGCCCTAGCGCCTACTCTAAATATGTCTAGGCTAACCATGTCTTTGAGAAGATTATTGTTGCTTAAGATGTCTATGTTGGTAATGGTTGAGCCTCCTCCATCCTAAACATCACCATAAAATACTGAGGCATGACATATCGCACTATTGTGACAAAAGTGGGACAAGAAGAGTTCGTGACTCAAAATTGCAGACCAGACAAGATAGTTGGAAGCAGTACTTCCATAAAAAGAGTCTTTATTACTACCATGACAGGAAGTAGGCTTGATGCCTTTGCCTGTGTCCTTGAAAAAGAAGGCTACAATATTTGAACAGCTTTATGACTCAAAGAAAACCAAAGAGTCAATTGTCAGTCTTTTGCGGTTTCATTTGCCTACAACAACAAACCTCACTTCTTTAGGACCGTGTTACTCCCTCACTTTCTTAACCACTAATTGGCATTGACAGTCATATGACTGTTCCATGTGTTCAATGACCATACTGACGAAATATTCTGAGTCAAAACAGAGGGCAAATACCACCAATGGGTTCTTGGGTGACAATTTTAAGAGTTTGATCGGCGCAGATAAAAAACCAGACTAATTGAAAGCACAGTCACTGCACTAGCCACCAGAGCTGTATGCATCAATGTCCAACCCTCTTGCTGGGAGACTTCCCGTGAGAGTTTCTGTGGTGGGTATCTATATGTTTTTGGTGTTGCATCATCTTCCAAGTGCAGAGTCAGTGCCTGCATCCAACCAAACCCCATATGAATGAAGTAGAAGATGAAGCGAAGAGTCTCAACATGAGGTTAATGCTTTTTCCTTAACAATTTGTGATGGACATATCTACAAAATTGCAGAGAAATCTCCATGACAACAATTCAAAAGTGACATGACACTGACTGTGTAATCATGATCATATGAGAATTGCTCAGTCAGACTATCACCTTCATCATGAATAGCAGTTTCAAGCTGCCATTCCTCCATAGAATATATATGCTCAAAACATCCAGCTTTTGAGGTCCATTAATCTTGGAGTTTGCTACCAATTATGTGAGAAATTGAATAGAGCTATTGCAAACTGACCTTCCAGCCACTGACACGTGCAAAGTTCACAGCAGCCACTAGATCCTCGTCAGTGGCCAACAGTACTTTATCACCTTCGTCATCCACATACTGCACTTCCCAGAGACCCATCTTCCCAAATAAGCTTTCAAGCCTGTGTAGTACATCTCAGAAAACAAACCCAGAAGCAGCACAACTCCACAGGTTAAGTAATCAAGTGTTCAGCAAGACTTAAATCAGATAAGTCACATGACAGTGCACAGCTAACCATGATACGGGGAGGTTCAGTGCGGAAATTGCCATCACCAATTCGTTGTGCTATTGCGCACACAAGCTCAAACAGGCTCTCTGTGCCTGCAACATTCCAGTTGTGCACATTTCAGTCAAAGCCCACAAGGTTCATTCAACTCAACTTCTTAAATCTCTCCCAAATACCAGGCATGGGAACCATGTCCAGATACAAGGTGCATGTAAGGTGAATGTGCAGAGTCCAGAACTCTACCACAGTTGAACCGATGGTTACTCTCTTTTCCATCACGGCCAACCAGCTTGAGCTTGAAGCAATAAGAATTGCCTAGCCCTAAAGATGGATACTGCCTTCCTACTTCCGAACCATAAGCCTCTGATGTCAGCCGTGCTGATATATCACTGCACCAAACCCCTTGATCATCAGAGACATTCTCTGTACAAAGCACCAAAGCACATGCTCCAATAAGCAACAAACAATAATTCATATAAAGTCCAATTATTGTAAGAAAGTGAGATGCAAATGCCTGCAGCTCAATACCGGATACCAGCCCATATATCATGGCAGAGCTAGATTTGACCAGAAGTCAGAAGAGTTGCAACTTGACAGTGACGGAGATGAATGTCACAAGATGTACAGGCCAACTCTTAGCCATGCACCGAGACAGAAGGTACATGATCCCAATTTTGGAGTGGTTGGTTCAAGTCCAGTCTAATCCATATTTGAGTGGCATGTCAACCACACTGTAACTGGTAATGCACTCATTGAAACAATGCATATGGTTGAATAGGATGAGATTCAAAGCCAACAAAACCCTGGAATCATTAATCCTGATTGCACAATGAAAATGCAAAAAAGATCTTCCATACAGTCAGTCATACCAGAGAGTTTTGCATCTCTTCTTACCTGTGAGAGTCATCATCATCCTCAGGTGGTTCCAAAGTCAAAGCTGAGTCCCAAAACTTTTGCATCATGGTAGATGCCATGTCAGCTCCACCTCCACTGCTTCCAACCTTAAGCACAGACCCACATCCAATCCTTTGTGTAAAATTCCAATGACATCTTTGCTGAACACAAGAGGCTCTTAAAACATCACAAGCTGATTGGGGGACCATGACAAAAATAATCATGGTATTGCTCTGATTTCAGGAACTGTCAACAATATACTTTACATTGCATGATACCCAATTTTCTGGCCATTCCCAGTTATCCTCCCATTTAGTGCCATGTGTAGTGCCAGATTGTTGTTAAAGACTGTGTTCCTTTGTATTAAGTCTCTGAGAGAAGGTCTCAATCCCTGCAACTGACAAGGGTCTGAATCCATAAGTGTGTGGAACAGAGAGTACTAACAGTTGCTACAGCTCCATTTGTGAGTTGTAACACATCAATGCAGCCAACTATGTAACCCTCTGCAACACAGATGGCACCACCCTGTCAGAGAAGCCAAAATTCACACTTGAATAAGGAAATTAAGCAGGGTACAAGACACGTGCATACCTTGGTCTACAACTGGAAGATGGAGGAATTTTCCATCATGCATGATGTGTAGTGCATCGACCAATGTGGTGTCCAAACCAGCACACTCTGGATTAGGTGTCATCACCTGTACCCCCACAGCTTCTGATCTCAATATACACCATTCCAAAAGCCCAGTCACCTGTATTGATTGAGTTCCAAAGATGTTCAGGTCCATATCCAATGTGTTCACTCGAAGTGGTGAATGTACCTTATCCATTGTGGTTGATTCTGGTGACAGTCCTTGAGCAATGACTTTCATCAGCAAGTCCTTGGAACTGCAGCCACACATGAGTGTACCTCTCCTCTGAATCAACTCAATTGCTCCCACAAGGGATGGGCTTGGAAGAACTCACATAAAACAGGAAAGATAAAGACAGATAATTGGGTGATAATGCCATGATTGCACTAACGTGAATATGCCCTGTGGCTTGTTGTTGTTGCCAGTAATGATCACTGAGTTCATACGATGCTCCTTCATTCTCTTTGTTGCAGTATACACAGTATCTGATTGTGACACAGTTGCTACTCTGCATCACACCAGCCATTCAACTCTTCGTTACTTTTCACTCCCTGTATAGGTTCCCAAGTCCCCATCTTTCAGACTGCCAATCATGCAACAGGAAAAAAATATGCCTGTAGACAAATTGTCTCCAGTCAGCTGACAGTGAGAACTATTTTGTAGTGGAGTTTGCAATGCCCCAACCCTCTGCATCCCTGGTGGTTCCATTACGATATAACACATTACAGTCTCATCTAAGCAGCTTCCAACCCTTTTTCATTTTCAGTGTTTGGTCAGAGTTTCTACTTTGACTGCCAAACTCCACCAATTTGTAGCACTATAGAACACATAAGACAGGATTCAAGGAGTGGAGAGACAGACCACCTTGTGCCTTCTGTAATCAAAGATCCTAAGGTGGGGCGAAACATCCGCTCCCGAAGCATCTCAAGGAAACTTGATTTCTCTGTCCCCCTGAAAAACCTTTGTAAGGATCAAGGCTTCTCCATACTTACAAAATTAGACAGCCCAAATAGAATCTATGAGATGACATGAGTATAAATGTAGAGAGATGCCAGCTACAGTTAACGTTTGTAATTTTTTTGAAGACCTCAGGCAGTTCACAATAAGCCAAGTGTCTGCAATGCCGGGTCAGTGAAAGGCAGAACTAGACCAATAGGTCACATACCAGTCAAATTTTGACCCCATTGTCGTTCAACACCTTCAACAGCGGCAGCAATTGCACTGCCCTTCTCAGCTGCACGCTCCATGCGTGCAATAGCATCATAGAGACACTTGGTAATATCTAGCAGCGCCACAACTTCCCCTTTCTCCACCACTGGCAAGTGCCTGAACTTGCCTGCCACCAATGCTCATCTCTCCTCAGCTGTACCTTCTTTTTCAATTCCTAACAGACCTTTATATTTATACCTTCTCCATCCACCCATCAATTCAAGACTGCTGGAGAAACCAAAACATTCTCACAGAGCAATCAGCAGTATCCCAATCCCCATGATGGTGAAGAAATGGAAGAGCAGCAGCTAATTTTACCTTGCACCATTTTCTGCAAAGCTTCCACAGCTAATGTGTCACCCGTCACAAAGATAGGGTTCCTTGTCATCACTTTTGCCACTGAGGTCTCTTCTGGTTTGAGCCCTTCAGCAATGACTCGCATGGCCACATCCTACAGCCCAACTTGCAAACTTTTAGTGTCACAAAGCTATTGTTCAACTTCATTGTCTCTTACACATAAGCTAAAGTGCACATCTCTGCAATTCATGACCAACAAATGACAAGGACAGATATAAGGCCACTGATGAAAATGGGCAGATGATGTATACCTTGTCAGTGATAATGCCACAAAGGAGAGCACTAGAATCTGTGAGCAGAGCAGCATCAACACGGCGGCTCACCATTCGGCGGCAAGCATCTGCAACAGTTGTGCCATCAGGTATGGTGAGAGCTTTTGATAGCCGTAGACGTCGAACAGTCCTCTCTCCTGAGGACCTGCATTTCCAACTCAAAGATCAGAAACTGCCCATCTTGATCTCTTTGCCACTGCACTCAGTGTTGGCAAACCATTCAAGGGTGCTCAGATCCTACAGTTTCAATCAAGGAAAGCCAAAAGACACATGCGTCTTCCAAACCATTTCGTGGGTACACCAATCTCCTTAGGATTTTCTTTGAAGGAGAAAGAGACTCACACAGACTGGCCACTGCCTGGCTTTCGCACTCCACCAACTCCATTCCATGGGGACTGTTTCTTTTCTGTAAAAGGCAACCGCTTGGGGGTTGAAGCTTGACGATTGACAGCTTGGCCCTGTGCTGACGATGCCCGCCCATGAGACCCATGGTTACTCATAATGTTCTTCTCACCACCCAGCTTCTTCTCGCATCAACACTCACAACCTGTCCTCAGTTCTGATCCTGATCTATGTCTGATCCCGCTGTTCGGAGACCCTGTCCACGATCACAACAATCAGGGCTTCTTCCAAGGTTACAGCTTCTCAGAATTTTCAAAGGACCATTGAATCCCAAAATTCTGACTATTTCAGTTTGCACCCAATATTTCGCGCAAAAGGTACCCACCCAATACAGCAAAGAAGCCCTGCTGTTTCACCAGACAAAAGATCCAATCTTAAACTCACAATTTCCATGGAAACCCGAAAATAATCGGAAGCAAAACCACCCAGCCATCAGCAAACAGCACATCGGACTTGATACCCAAAAGATCGGAACTCGAAGAAACAAGGTACAGAAAAAGCAAGTGCATTTTGAAAACAATCACTGGACAAAAAAAAACTACAGAACACGAGAAGGGAAACCAAATTCAAAAAAACAAAAAAAATCAAATTAGTGGAGTTCTACTTACAGATCAAACCGCCACAAAATCAGAAGAAGACCCAGGTCGTGAAATGCCGGCAAGAAAACCACAACAGCAATCGGAGGCGACGGGAGAAGAAAGGAAAAGAAGCGGGAGCAGCAGCCACAGCATCAATACAAGGCAATGTACCCTAATTCCCCCAAAGGCCCAAGTTTAGGCAGGTATGGAATTTCAAAATTCTGGAACTTTTTTTTGTAAAAAATGGCCTGTTCTTGCTACTTTCTACTCTGGAATGGTCGAGCCCCCTGCCCATTATGTTGGGTAATGTGCCAGTGAGCCCATTATGGTGAGCTACTTGATGCACCAAACATACTTGATGGACATTGGTGAAATGTCATTCCATGATGTGAAGATCTGGGGTTGCAAAATTCAACAATTTAACACAAAATCCAATTTGAAGAAACACATTTAGGTCATTACTACTAGAGTGTGTGTGTGTGTGTGTGTGATTGGAAGATTATGTCATATAATATGATCAAGAAAATGACCATAAATACACTAAGAATTCTCTCCTTCTCTGAGGTTGTTAGGCTCCTAGAATGAGGTTCTTTTTAAGAAATTCTTACCAGACTGGGAAGTGAACTTGGTTGCATTTCATAATTTAGTACTGGTTTTAAATATCAGGTTTTGTATGAATGTGTTGTTACTTGGGAAATAATATGAATCGTGGACTCGTAGGTTGAAATTAAGTCTTACATTGATGCAAATGGCAGATCTTGATTGGCAGATTACAGCAAAGTAAAAAAAAAAAAAAATTAATTTAAATTTTTAAAAAAAAACATAAATTCCTGTAAAAATGGACATATTATTGTTTCTCCACATTACAAACAACATGCAAAGTCGTATAATTGTGCTTGTAAGGCATGATCTAAAAAGTTGGAAAATTTACTCAATCCCTTTCAAAGAGTTCAACTTCACATTTATAATGCAATTCTACTTTTTGACTAGAAAATTCAATGACATAAGAACTACATGATCAAGCATCAGCATGTGAGTCCTTATAAGTTGTCACCAATCTATTAAGATTTTGAGATGTGTTGTTGCAATAGGCGAGGGTTTTTCTAAGCTAGGCCTCCTTTCAGAAGGTCCTCCCCTTTCCTTATTTGATATGCTTCTTGTGACAAGAAGGGGTTTGGGAATTTGATGTTCCCTTTGTGGTTTGTCTTCTTAGGTGATTCTTTTATCTTTTTTGGACATGGGTCCTTTCATTTTGTTCTATGTATTTCCCTTTTTTTTCGGTGCTTTGATTTATTTATGATTGACAGGTTTCATCATCATCTATTAAGATTGTCTAACCCAAGTTTATGATACTTTACAATTCTAGCAGCATTAAATATTTGCTTCATCTTAATTTATGAACCTTGAATGGCCAAAGTTATTAACAAGAAACCCATCAAAAGTGAATATTTGTTCTTTTGGTTCTTTCCACCAAGTGAAAAGACAAGATCCATCTTTGGAAGACACCATAAACTAACAAAACATTTTCTTTTTTTGGGATTTTCAACAAAGAATAGGGAATAATTACCAAATAATAATGAATAAATAAGAAATATAATGAGTGAAAGAACTCAATTTATTTTTTTCAAGGTAGAAGAAGAGGGATTAAATTCCACTCATTTTGTAGTAAAATTGAAAATAAGGAACTTTTGTGAATCTTTTTTTATAGAAACAAAGTTTCTCACAAAAATAGTTTGAAGTTGAGCAACTTCTGGTTCACTTCCTCAATGCGCCAAACAAAGAATTCTTAAGGTTAACTATGATTTTGTGGAGCATTTGTTGTCCCTTTTGAGGTCAAATTTTTTGAAACCTTCAACAACAATTCAAAATTAAAATATCAAGAATTAACATTGCTTTATCAAGCTTGACATACTCAACTAAACATTATAGCCCTTTAATACAAAGGTCTAAATTATGGTTAGCATATTGTGAGCTTTGTCACAATTGATTTTTTTTTAAAAATCAATAATGGGAATAAAAACTTGCAGGGCTTGTGCAAACATTCTTACATGCAAAATTTCAAGTTTATTGTCAAAGTTATCGCACTCTAGACATATTGTAACAATGGTCGCATGTGTACTTTCCTTGGGTTAGAACCCAAAAGTAGATACCCTCCCTAGTCTTTAATACCTTCAATGCCCTTAGATATTATCTAGGGAGTCTACAAACCTTATATCATTACTATCCTTCCTTTCTTTTCAGAAGGTCCTCTAATGGTTTTGTTGTTGCCTACAACACCTTGGGAAGTTCTTCCTCTGCTCTCTACTGCCTACAACCAGTTCCTTTCACTCCTAGTGTGTGCCTATCGCTTATAATAATACCTTTCAGTCTACAGATGGTTATTTGTTGGTTTTTACCCCTTACTTTCCACCATCAAGGAATAGTTGTTACCCTCATGTGGCAGCTAATAGATTAGTGCTCTAGAACCTACCAAGTGGTAAGCCTCATTATTTTTTGTCCTAGAAGAAATGCCCACATACTATCTCCAAAAAGCTTCCTACTTATATACTGTAAACTACCCTACCTTCCACACTTAATAGAATAACAAGACAACACAAGACACTTGAATCCTTCAACCATCTTCCATTAAAATCACACACAAAGTACATACATATTTCTCCATTCCTCACATCCCTCTCCTAGAGTCTCTTACATTCCCCATGTCACATTACACAAGTCTTGAATGAATTAGAAATCCCCCGACACCTCTTTTAGACCTTCCCCACATACCACATAAGGCGCACATTGACTCCTAGAAGATAGGTCCCTTATCCTAATCCCTTCCTAAAAATTTCCTAGATGATTAAGTAGATTCCCCCCCAACCACTCACTAACCCAAGTTACCTAATCCCACTAACTTCACCCCTTGAAAATAAAGAATGGTAATTCTACCACTATTAATTATTAATTACTAGGATGCCTATGAAACTAAATAATCTAGCGATTTTTACTTGTTAACATACTTGATTATATTTTTTGGCAACAATTTTTTTTAAAGATGTGTATGTAACTTTGAACAACTAAAATTAGATGGCAAATTACACACCACATCATTTGCACATTATGTACATCAATACATTCGATGCCTATTTTGTTGAACAAGAAAAAGACCCAATATAAACATTAGTAGAAATCGGCCAAAATGTAATCACTCCATTTATGATTACCTGTGATTTGTAGTCGTTTATGACTACAATTGGGAATATTTGCAACTACAAGACCATATTTCAACTATTTTGGTCATTTTCACAACTATGATGTAACTATTAAAATTTTCATCCTACTAGTTGGATCGATTTTACATTTATTTTTATCCATTAATAGGTCGATATGTCCCATTAATCACAATAGTCACCAAATTAGTTGCATCCTAAAAATATTCTACAATGACATAGGGGTGCATTTTAATGTATGTACTAAAATTATATATATAATATGCATATGTATGTATATTGTTCATATAATGATGAATCTCAAAATTAATATCTAAACTTTGAATTTTTTATTTCAAATTTGAAAATTGTTATTTCAATTGTTTAAAATATGATTTGAATTTTGAATTTTAGATTTGAATATGATATTTTCAATTTAAATCTAAAAGGCTTATTTGATCCAATATTTGATATTTGAGTTTCACAGTAATATTTTTGAATCAAAAAATTAGTATTTCAATTTAGAAAATTATTAATTGATTATAAAAATGGAAATTTTTAATTTTTCATATTTTTATATGAATATGAAAATTTATATTTCAACTCTGAAAATTTTTCATTTAAATTTTAAATAATCATTTGATTTGAACCTGAAATTTCAATTCCAAATTATTATTTTGGATTCTCAAAATTAATACTTCTAGTCTGAAAATTATTAATTGAGTCTAAAAATGGACATTTCAATTTTGAATATTGTTATTTGAATCTGAAATTGACATATCAATTCTGGAAATTGTTATTTAAATTCAAAACAAATATTTGATCTAAAATTTGATATTTAAATTCTAAATTATTAATTTCAAATTTCAAAATTAGTATTTCAACTCAAAAAATATTATTGAGTTTAAAAATCGACATTTTGATTTTAAATATTTTTATTTGAACTTGAAATTTGATATTTGAATTCTGAATTACTATTTTGGAATCTTAAGTTTATATTTTAATTCAAAAAATTATGGATTGAATTTTAAGGGTTTTTCCTACTAGTGTTATCCATGATAAATCATTTTTATGAATAATTATAAATGATTATGTTTACTAAATCTAGGTTACACTAAATAATTATTGTTATAACATAAATTTGTATATTATCTAATTTATACTTTTATATTATAAGAAATCAATTAATGTAATTAATGTGACATTACTTTAAAATCATTCCAATTACTTTAAATAAGAATTAATTAATATGTGCACAAGTATTTTCTAATTGAACATAATTATTCACATTCTTTAATTTATAATTTCAAACCTGAATTAAAAATTTGGAAAAATTATAGTGTAGTTAAATTAACTATTTTACTGATTTTAATTTCATGAACTATTATATGATAATATTATTATTAAAAATTCTTTGATTAATCATCTATGAAAAACATTTCATATTAATTCCACAGTAGTTATGAAAATTAATGTTACGTTTAACAAATTATTTTATTTATATTTAATAATTACCAAGAGAAAAAATTACTTGACCATTAATAATTTTTACAACAATAAATGTAATTATACAATAAGTAATGTAACTAATTGAATAATACATATATTTAATTCATGTAAGAATTTACTTTCTAATAACAATTATTAATTCATTACCTATAATTTTAACATAAATATTTTGAAAAAGGTTAATTTTAAATTATATTCATTAAATTAGTTTTACGTTAGTTATATTATATATAATTCAATAAAATTATAAAAATTAATAAAATATTTTTAAATAATTTGGTCATCTAATTATCTATTATTTTAATTGTTTATAAATTTAAAAACTAATAAAATAAGGCATGAAGAAGATTTTGGAATTACAATTTAGTTTGTGAGGAAGTGGTAACTTCAAAACTTATCCCATATTGTTTGTTCTTCATTCCTATTTTCAACATTATATGAATAAGGGGGTGTGGTCATTTAATTTCACACTAAGAAATTTGTGCACATAGGATGAATTAATCAAAAGGTTCAACCCAAAACAAAATAATAAATTATGCACATTTCTAAAGTATTTACCTTCCCAACCTACTTATCTACCTAGCTAGGTAGGTCCTTAATTTGACCTACCCACCTAGGTCAAACTATATGCCTACGTACTTAAGTACCTACTTATATGAGTAGGTATTTAACCTAGGATGGTAGAACCTACCTACCTATTTTTTTACCTAAGTAGGTAGTTTGGTATGTAGCTTAGGTTTATAAACACTTATTTATGTACCTACGTAAGTACGTACCAACCTAATTTTTTATGCCACATGGCATATTTACATTGGGTTGCGTGTCATAATATAAAATCATCCAAGTATATGAATTAAACATCCTAGATTATTTCAAAATAATAATAATAGTTTAAATAATCAAATATTAAAACATGTGGCAACACATCATTTGCCCTCAATTGTGACCAAAAAAATTACATCTTATTTGCATGTGACAATACGTATATAATGGAATCAAAGGATGAAATGTATTTGTTGACTTTTTTTCTTTCATATAATACGTTTTGTCATTTGCAACTAATTTATCATATGTGACTTGTCTTAAGCGATTAAAGGGATTTTAGTTGCAAAATGTTTCTTGCAACTAAAATTTAGTCGCAAAAAGTAGTAAAAAATACATGTTTTTCTTCTAGTGAATAATTATGATGATGAGTTTTCCACAAACTTAAATTCATTTTCAATGATGCATATCAAACTCACCATTATGTAGTTTTTTCCATTACAAGGACTTTAATGATTATTATTGTGAATTTGGTAACTTTTGTTTTATCATGCACTTGGACTTCAATGGAAAATTTGTATGTACACATTCATGGTCAATACAAATTGGTTCAAAATCATCTAAGGACACTGTATTGTCCATGATTGTCATCTATAAGTTAATATCCAAAAAATAATAATGTTCAAGTAAGATATTGGTGACTACAACTCATAATAAAGAAGAAAACACCATTAACCATAAACAACAATGCAAGAAAGCAAAATTGTGTGACAAATGTAAAAGATTCAACACATAACTTCAATCTTTCAAATTGTAATGTAGTTTAAGTTTAATGTAGCAACACACCAAACCTTTAATAAAACAAAGATGATAACAAAGCAACAATTGTAATTCCACATTATTACACTATTCCAATCCCCTACTCCATGGTTGACACAGAAATAACAATTCCAACTTAAATTACTTTATTAAGAACTCCATTGTTGGTGTTGAAGGCATTAGTCCCTGTAATGATTCATGAGAAAAAATTGTATGTAAATTTTTAAACACCTATCAAAATACAATACAATCTTAAGGGGGGAATATTAGTCCCAATATTGGTTTTCCAAAAGATAAGTTAGTATGGTTTGGTAACAACTTGGCTAATAAGATATACAATATTGGCTACATTATAAAATATTAGTCAAATATGTTCAGTAATTCATATTATATTATATTTAGGTTTTACATACTCTTATTTTATTATCATCAAATACCAAAGTGTCATTAGTATACCAATCGAACACAAGTCTATACCTTCAAATATGCACAAAATGCATTATTTCCCAAAATGCCAATTAAAATGCAATAAAAATGATTATTAATTATTGGCATGCTATGATGATTGGTTCATGTGGTGATATTTAAATAATCCTTTGCATCATATCAAGTCCATTTTTCGGATTTCCATGTCTATCAATGGGGAGAAGGACATAATTAACATTTTATGTTGGATTTTTTTATATACCACTTGAGGTTTTATTTGGTTTTTTTATTCATGTTTGTAGATTCGAATTGGTGAATCATCAAAAAGGAGAGACCATGGGTGGAACCCACCAATAATCAACCACCATCCCACATACAAAAGAAAAACCATTCTTGAAATTCAATTGAACATATAGAAACAAGATTTTTTTTTTATTGAACTTAACCATGGCATAGAGGATTGATTATTGTCATAATCTAATAATGATTGAAAAGTTTTGGGAGAAAGTGGTTAATTATGTTGGAAATGTGCTCTTCCCATATCTTTTTAACTACTACTATTAAAGAAACAAAGTTGTAAAGGAATATTGTAGAAATATGGCAAATGTTGGTGTCTTTTAGTTGTACGTACTTGATTTCATTGTCAAGTTTCTTCATTGTGCAATTATTTTACATTTTAATTGCTTGAATTGCAAATTTTTGTACATGTCATGTTTGGTGCGTTGTAGATGTTATTATAGTTCATAGTTTGGAGTTATGTTTTTTCCTTTTGTTGAAACAAAAAGATTTAGTATAAATATAAGTTGATTTTTAACTAAGGTCTTAATTGATGCATTTGTGCACTGAAGCAAATGGTGTGTTAAAAGAGTTTGTACAAGTTAAGGTTTGTGTGCAAGTTTTATAAGGGGTTAGGAACTTGATATTAAATGAATTTTATTTCTTGTGAATGTATTAGTAATCTCAAGTTATTAAATCTTCTTGCAACATTTGTACTCATGTAAATGTCGTTTTACTAAAAAACATCATATTGTCTCAAGGTGAGATTTACATTCCACATCAAGTGCAAGTTCAATGTACAAAATGTAAGTAATTTTGTAAAAATAACATTCCTATTATAACAATATGACATGGAAGAATGTAATTCACATATTTTTGAAATGCATATGAACCTAAGTCTTGTGATTCAATACTACACATTAGTAAAAGAACCCACTTATAGATTTGAAACTAAAATGTTGTTATGGTAAAAAATATGATCAAAAGTTTGATTTCAATGTTGGAATATAATTTTGCATGACAAAGTTTTTGGGCAAATCTACTCAAGAACTCAAAAACAAAGATGCTTATTTGATATGATACCAAAAGTTGTTATCTAACATTTGCAATTCCATGTTATACACTTCTAATTTTGACTTCTTTATAACTATGCATATTGTGTAACTTTTAGTTTTATTCTTGCCTTGCTAATTTGTATGTTGTCCACTTTTATATTAAATTTTAACATTTGAATAAAAAAATGATATAATTAAGGTGTAATACAAAAACCATATGTGATTAAAATTCAAGTTTATTTATTCAAATTCTTTTAAAATTCTCAAATTAATTTAAATGTTTGAAGGAATTGACCACTGAACTTTTGAACCAACATCAATACTTTTAAAATAAGATCCTTGAAAATTCCCATTGTTTGGGTTAATAAAAGATATAAAGCCACCCAACAATAATAAACATTCCTAACTAACTCTAAGGGTTGATGTGCCAATAATACTGTACCTTGATTGAGTAAAGGTCATGCCACATTATAGTTAATAGTAGAGAGTGACATGGAAGTTTCTATTATTGAAAGTAGAAACATTTTCAGGTCCATAATAGTACAAGCCCTATTTTGATAACCACATAGTTGAAAATTAACTTAAAGAAAGAAAATGGTAGTGGTGGGGTCACACCTAAAAGAAATAACAACAAATAAGAGTCATTTTTGTAATGTTTCATGGCAAAAATCTAGGTGAGTTCGTAACAAAGTTGAATTTAGGACCAAAAAAAAAACTTATAGATTATGTATGTCCAAGAAGTGTTCTTCATTAATCTTGTTTAAACACAATTTTCCTCCATCTCAACTACATCTAAATAAACATCTCACACAATTTGTTATAGTCATGTAATAATCATAAAAGTCACCAATGACCTTCTTCACTTTAATAGAACTTAATTTGACTACATTTTTAAAACAACTCCAAAAATGCATTGTATTCATGGCATTATCACTAATTATCACATTCAAATTTAATGCAAAATGTTTGCCTTCATTAATCAATAAATAGTAAATATGGGACAATATATAGTGAAGGAAAATATAAATGCCACAAGTTGACTAATTATTATGGTCAAGTGATTAATACAATCAATGTGACGCGCCCCCAAGTCCTTTGTTAGACTCAAAGGAGTCTAACTATGTCAAAAAGCGAAAGTAGATGGGACTTGGTGCCGCTCCTAGCTTCTAGCACTAAAGGGGGAGAGAGGGGCATGCTGAAAGCTCCGGGATTAGACTAGGAAAAAGGTCAAGCTACTTAGTTATTCGGTCATGCATCTAAAACCAACCAACAAGTTGGTTAAAACTCATTCTGCACCCTTTTGGTGTTAGGACAAGCCACGGGCGACCTTGGACTCACTTGACTCACCACGGCCCGGACTCGGGGGAAGCCACCACCTTCCCCCATATAGTATTATCTGCATTACTCCGCGGCACCCGCATCCAAATGGCTTTTATTCCCGGGACTCCTAAGGAGGAGTCTCGAAACTGTCCCAGTTTGGACTCCCGGGACTTTGGGAACTCATAACTCTCGGCTCAGACCTCGGATTGGGATGAGGTCTAAAGTAATCTTGTAGCTCTCCTCAAGAGCTTTTCAACGGCGTGTTGCACTCCATCTGCACACACGGGGTCGGGTCGATTCCCGACTTTTTGTGGTCGGGATTCAAACTGCCAGTTTGACTCTCGGCCCTTCTTTTGCCCATAACTTGTACTGCAAATGTCCAAATGGCTCATGCAAGGCCATTTTCAACATTTAAACTTCAAGACCTTTCCAACGGTATAAAGAACACCTCAAGGTGAGGTGTTTTGCCTTCTGCTGTCGAGCTCTGAAGTTGCGAGAGTCATGGAGGACTCAAAATTCCCACTTTTGGGAGTGTGAGTCTCATCCTCACACTTGCCTCAAAGTGTGGGTTGTGACACAATGGCTAGCCATTTAAATCAATCATTTTTTTCCAAATTCTTTTTGATATTCACAATATCATATGTGAATTTACAAAAATTAAACCGATTTTCACATCCATGTGGCATTAACTTGATCCAAAATTTGGCATGTACGTGCCATTTTATTGCAACTATAAAAGCTCTTCTCAGTCTATTTAAAAAATATATAAACAAAGGTCATCTTCAATTCTTAATGATAAGGATCGTGTGAACATTTGAAATCAATATTTATCTTTCAAGATGTTTAATTTGTGAAATATATCATCACATATTTATTACATATTAAATTTGAATATTTTTAATGGCAAGGGGAATGAAGAATTAGTATATATGGGCAATTTTTCAAAAAGTATGTTCATCCTTGTGCAGACTGCATAAACAATTTGATAGACAATTAATACTTAACTCATTTTCAAATCTACTACCCCGTTCCTTTTCCTTACCCATCAACATGAATATAGAAAAACAAATTAACATGTGCACTTTCACGTCCATAATATTTATATAAATTCAATTAATTGTATTCGAAATAACATAAATAACGATGATCTATTAGAAACCATATGGGAATGGAAAAAAAGGGAAAAAAAAAGTTGATTGTCATTCACATTGTGAAACAATGTGGAGCCCGAATGTGTTAAGTATGGTATGTAATGCCATTTGTTTCATTCTAACCATATGACTAAATCAAATACAATTCATTACGATGAGAAAATAAAACCCTCTTTCATTTGAATTATCCAACTTAAAAAACAACTTTACATTTGTATGCACACCAAACAATTTTTTTGCATAAACATTCCTCAAAGATCTCAAGTTAGAGAATTCAACAAGTTTTTAAAGCCTTGAAATTTTTGCATTAATGCCTTTCTTTTTGGACTTTGAATATGTCATAATGTTGAAAATTTTACTAAAAAATGGGAAGGCAAAGTTTCAAATTGGACTTCCCATAATTGATTTTTCATCCATCCATCATCCAACTAGCATGACTAAATTGTAAGGTATTGTTTCACTCTTTGCTTAAGAGATGGAGGATGCCATTTCATCCCAAGGTCAGGGTTAATTGATGAATGTTAGGATTTCAAACATTCAAAAAACATGGCTACTATGTGGGTTTCATTAATTAAAGGAAGAACAATCTCTTACTTCATTCATCAACTTATCAAAGTCATTTTTGGAATAATTTCAAAACCTAATTGTAGAAGTGTGTGATTTTGTGCAACCAATTTTGTTTTTACATTATGAAACTTTGAAGTTGTTAGCAAGTGAATGCATTAACCAATGTTGTTTGCTTGTATCATTAAACAAAATTCTTAAATTTATAACTCCATGTATGACTAATTTTGTAGTCATAGCACACATGATAAGATTAAAGGCCTTTAATTGTAGCAAATAAGTAGCAAAGGACAAGCATTCATTGAATGTTCAACATGACACTTTTCATCCTATAGTCATTAAGGACATGTCATAGAGGAGAAACCATATAATGTTGAGGTGTCATATAATGAATGATTAAAATATGATTGGAAGACATTGGACTAGTCGATTACTTGAATTTATAACTAAATTAATTAATTTTTATATATTATTATTCTAGTAATGATGTTTCATTGAAACTGGTTTATGCAGGTTGGGTATTTTGGTGATTGTCATTGTGACAATTCCAAAATCATTCCAAATTATAAATCACTATAAATCAAATTCCAAATTAGAATCATTTCATGTTATTTGTCTTGCACCCTTTCAATTAATGTTTATGTTTGTTTGTATCTTATTTTTCTTACATTTTTTCAATGTTCTTTTTTGGTCTATTTGCATTTTGTTGTGAGTTTATTTAATGAATCAAACTTTCGTTGGCATTTGCGTACCAAATCAAAAATGAAAAAAAAATGGAACAAATTTACATATAGTGAATTTTTATAAAACTATTTGGGAAAGATGAAATTGATCACAACAAAATTATTATGTCCACGAAAAATAAGTTAATCGTTGTCACTAGTAGTGTGAGTAGTGTGGAACCCAAATAAAATAATAATTTCTAATAAGTAGGTAGGCATGTAATATGTCTAGGTAGATGGAAAAAGGCAAGTAATAGTTTAACCTACTTAACCTGACCTACGTAACTTGTTTAACCTACCTAACTACCTTAGTCTAGCCTATTAGCTTAGCCTTTTAGGAATGCAAATAAATTGCAAGTATTAGGAATCGAACCAAGTGCACCTTCACAATCATAAACCAAGTCCTTACTAATGGACTACGACATCTAAAGGTCTCCAATTGTGGTCAAGGTTTTTATTTCACATGTTTATTTCATATCATTACAAGATTATGAAGTAGGTAGCAAGTTGTAGGATCATATGTAGGAGGTAGTACATATGGTTATAGGAAATAGGAAATAAAAAGTAGGTAGGTTGATGAGGTAGGTAGGTGGGTGCATGGGTAGGTAAGTAAATGGGTGGGTGTGTGGGTGGGTAGGCAAGTAGGTAAATAGGTAAGTACATGGGTGGGTAAGTAAATAGATAGGTGGGTTGGTGGGTAGGTAAGTAAGTAGTAGGTGCATGGTTGGGCATGTGTGTAGGTGGGTAAGTAAATAGGTAGGTGGGTGGATGTGTGGGTGGGTAGGCAAGTAGGTAAAAATGTAAGTACATGGGTGGGTAAATAAATAGATAGGTAGGTGGGTGGGTTGGTGGGTAGGTAAGTAAATAGCAGGTGCATGGCTAAATACGTGTGTAGGTGGGTAAGTAGATAGGTGATAAATAGGTGGTAGGTAGGTAGGTAGGTAGGTGGGGGGGTAAGGTTGTCTATGTCCATATCAACTGACTTGTAGTCATTTTTTAATCATTGTAATGCCAATTGAATGTCCATGCCACTTTGTCATCAATCATGGATGCCATATAGATGAAATAAAAATGATGAAAATTGACACCTTCCATCTTGTTATCACCTCATCATCTAATAGTTACATGCCCCATTAATATGTGATTAAGAATTTTTACACATAGGATTCAAAGTAATAATCTATGACCAAAGTCATACATATAATCATTTAGGATTTCAAATAGTCATAGATCTCTTGGTTGTAAAGGATTTTTTTTGTTAACCTTGTATTAATTAACCACACATCTAACCTTTTTGAGTGTTTAATTTATAATTATCAGATGCACAAATTTGATTTTTTAAAATGTTAAATATGTAGTTACCAAATGTATAGTTATGACCTTTTAAAATGTTAAATTTGTAGTATCAAATGTATAGATTTGACCAAGGTTGGCACCCATGTACCTTTGTGGATCTACTTGCAAGCTTGCATGAAAGTTCTGGTGAAATTTATCACCAACCTCCTTGATAGTTGTTGGAGTCCAAGTTGCAATAAATTGTGCTCTAACATGCTTTTCAATAATTATGATAGTTGTTATATATGTTACAATCCCCAATTCTACTACTTTTTTCGCTCATTTATCCTTTTTTTCTTTTCTTTTTCCTTATTTGATTTCTTTTGTAGTTGCCTTGTCCATGGCTTTTTTCCTTATAATGTGTTAATATTTAATGAAAGTCACAACATGTGACTGAGAGTAATCAATCAATGGTTTTTTTCCCCTTGTGCATCTTGTAGGTAAATGAGGTAATGAAAGCAAATTGTGTAACCTCATAGCTTCTTGAATCAGATTTGGAAGACTATGGATTTTTTGTACCAACTTAAAAGTAACCTTATCTAGGTTTACAATTTCCTTTAGTTGTTATTCTATCACAATAGGGTTTTGAGGCATGTTTACAAAGTAACGTTGGTTGAATTCTAACATGTTGGTAGGATGATCTTCAAATGTTGTTTAATGGACTAATGTTTTAACTTTAGGAGAAGTTTTGTAGTAGCAGATTCCTCCTTCCATTGTTGACTTTGATTGTGATTAGTTTCTTCATCTAATATGTATTCCTCTTGATCACTTCCATGGTTGTTGATGCTTGTTGTAGTGTAAATTTTTGAAGGTTGAGTCTTGTTGTCCATTGCCTTGGTGTTGAAAGGTTAAATACCTATAGCCTTGAACCCAACCTTGATGTTTTTTTTTGTGAGAGTATGTGCATTAAAATGGGCTGGTCATTTAGCATAACCAAACATGACTAACTTGGGTTTAGCAACTGGTTAGGCAATGAACATGGGCTAAACAACAAGCAAAAAGGTGTCAAGCAACAAGGTTGTTGCCTTCTAATGATTAAATAAAAGAGATACATATGGTCACCATTGTGACCAAAACCAAAGGAAAACATGATCTAGGATCATCAAAGCGCAGACCAAGTAGAAGCGCTTAAAAAACACCCAGAAGACTGGAAGACTAAATAGGCTTCAATAATATTAAAATTTTGAGCTCAAAGTTTCAAAGCACATGTTTAGAAGACTAGTGCAAGTCACAACAATAATGGAGTTTCATGAAAGTTTCAAGAACATGTCCATACAACTTGAATTAACTTTAGTGACATTGAAATTTCAAGTTCAAAGTTCAAAAACATGTTTAAAAAACCAATGCATGCGACAACAATGATGGAGCTTGGAGCTAAAAGTTTCAAGAACATGAAATATAACAAAAATTTGTAGCAACATTTAGGTAGGCTACATTAATGATGGAACTTGGAATTAAAAGTTTCAAAAACATGAAATATAACCAAAATTTATAGTAACATTCAGGTAGGTTACATCAATGATGGAGCTTGGAGTTGAAAGTTTCAAGAACGTGGAATACAACCAAAATCTACAACAACATTTAGGCGAGTTCAAATGCATTTTCTTCTTGGTGATATGTTATTCCTACTTATGTGCTTCTTTTTCTTGATGCTGTCATCTAACATGTGATGCATTGTTTGTTGCTTCTTCCTAATTACAAACCTCTAAGAAAATTTGTGCCCATTGCTCATGGTGACAAATGTCCAATAAAACCAACATTTGTTGGCATTGAACCTTCAAGAACCATCACTATGGTAGAAGGTGGGAGTAGAAAGCTCTTGCTTTTACTTGACGACTATGTAAGAAAACATGCGCCCAATGTGGAGCCGCGTTTCTCGATGATGGGTGTCCAAAAAATCCGGTGCCCATAGACACACAATGGGTTTGTTGTGCCCACTATTGCGCCCATAGACTTGTGGCAATTTGGTGAACAAGAGCTTCTGCTCCTATTATTATTGATTCCTAGCCCTAGCTTTTGTGAAGATCTTGGACACATGTTCAAAACCGAACAATTATTTTGTAAATGTGTGGGTTTGAGACTTTCATCTATTTTGATGATAGGACAGAAGATGTCCATAAAAAAATAAATTCTTGTTTGGTTATAGGTGAGTTAGTAAACTCTCTTGAGCTGTGATGTGTTTGAAACTTTGTTTTGAGTCATTTTTTACCACAAAGGGCATAACTTCCTCAATTTTGACTTGATTTAAGCGATTTACTTTCTCATATGCATGGGGTTTTTAAAAAAAAATCCCAGTGAGTTTGATGTAGGGTAGAGCCCAAGCCACAGGCTTTTACCAAGCATAAAGCACTTGGCAAATTTTAGTTTTTTTCAGTGTTTTTTTTCGTGATACTTGTAGGATACTTGCTGGGTCTCATGGGAAAGAAGAATGAAACACGAGCATTTTGACAAACAAAAGCCTTGCAGGAGCAGGCATTACCACAGTTCATGCAGGAAAAAATCCTTCTAGTAATAAGGCATCCTCCAACTACACTACAAAAATCAGCCCAGTGCTCTCTATGTGTAATTTCAATGGTGATCGTGGATGTTGTCACAATGGTACACAGTTCAGTTCATTATCAGTGTCAGTGTCGAGGAGAAAGAAACTTGGGCAGCTGATCATTTGATTAAGAAGTTCTGAGAGGGATGATCCATCTTCCACAAGCAATCTACTGCACATCACTCATGCCATCATTTTCTAGCATAGCTCGCGATCTTGTCAAAAAAATGATGAGCTCAAGTGTATGATGAAATCCAGTGTGTGTGCACTGAGAAGTTTAAGGGCATCTCCACCCCCACACTGGCAAACACCCCTTTTCATTAAATCTTTTAGCGGAATAGCAACCAAATCCTGCTGCTCCGCTGTATTGATCGTCTATTTTGCAGTGGTCATTTTAACCCCTTTAAAAGCTTTTTCCTACTATGGATTTGGACAGTGACTATTACTCATCCAGATGTAAAGACATAAATGGTCTTTCACCATTTAAGGGGACCTTTATGACGTTTGTGGGTGGGGATAGTCATCATTAAACAATATTCTATTCTAAAATAAAGGAGTTGTTTACACATAGAGCTGGGAATTGAAGGGTTTTCTTGGCTAGCTAGTCCTTGGGCCGAAGAATGCACAACCTAACTGCTTCTCTCCCTTATTGTGATTGCTTGAACATGTCAACCGTCAATGAGCTGATTTTCGACCTAAGCTCCAATAGGCATTGACTAATGGTTTGTTTGTAAACAAGTCATTCTTTTGTCCATAGATGGGAAACCATGGGATTTCAAATTCCGAATTAGGGTTGTGTTCAAGAAGATATTACATTTGCGAATTGGGGATCAATGATGGTGGGACTACTTAATCAAATGATGTTTTGCATAACAAAGACCATTAGCTGACATGCAAAGAGGGCCCAACATTTTGCAAATAAGATTCAACAAGAAGGGTGGAAAAATAACCAATTTGTTTCAAGTCTTTCACCAACTTTGAAACATCTTCTTTGCATTTTATGGTATTGGGGCAGGGAATTATTATTTGCTTGTAATATGGTAACATCTGGTATGTGGATGTCAATCTGGGTTTTGTTTTCAATTTTGTCATACAATCATAGGGGGTACCGATCATCCACAAGAGGAATTTACCCAAATTTGGCTATTTGTCAAAGAGGAAAGTATAAGATTTTAAAATTCCTGCTATTTTCTGGCAACCCGCTAGAAACTATTGTTTAAATATGGCGATTTGAGGGGAAAAAAGTTCCTTGAAATCTGGCAATCTGCTAGAATCTATTGTTTAAATATGGTGATTCCCCCCAAAAAATAAAATCCTTGAAATCTAGTGATCTGCTAGAAACTATTTTTCAAATATGTTGATTTTAGATTTTTATTTATTTATTTATTTAATTAATTTTTCTTTTGGAAATCTGGTGACCTTGGTGCAATTTTTTCACAAAAATACTTTGTATGAGTTGCATTGGATTTTTTTTTTTTGGTCTCAAAGTGCTAAACGTTCCACAAATAGAAAAAACACTGACAAACAATATTGTTCCATTGTCCATGGGGATCATACCTAACAAGAGTGACATATAAAACAACCCATGCTCACCTCCAAGATGGCCTAATGTTATGACATCAAAGCTCTTGCTACAAAGCTTCATATCAAGTCAAGTTTCAGGGGGAAAAAATAAATCCATTTGTGCTAGATTTGGACTTTCTTGGGACTTGATCACCCAACAACTTCTTTTCCCAAATTCTTTTCCCAATTGCCAAAATTCATAATTAGGCTATTTCATACTCTCACAAAATCATCTCACTTGATTTCTCAGC
>Ga0209208_10002903_pt1 | contig 24625 bp, 28 predicted proteins | sample S1TSphfallax_3_FD_187694 | JGI IMG/M metagenome (GOLD analysis project Ga0209208, IMG submission 187694) | Host-associated microbial communities from peat moss isolated from Minnesota, USA - S1T2_Fd - Sphagnum fallax MG (SPAdes) (version 2) | ecosystem: Host-associated > Plants > Peat moss >...
AGGAGATTCGGCTTTTTTGAGAAGCAGCAGCAGCAGCAGCAGCAGCGGAAGGTTGTGTCATGGCCCCTGGACTTGTTTGGGAGTGGATTCAGGGAGATTGGGATCACGGATCAATGCATTGGGTGGTGGTGGTGGTGGTGGTGAAGGAGACGGAGTGGTACAAGCACGACCCACGCGAGGGATCATACAGCCGGTATAGCCTTGTCTTTTGGGGTTGGCGGAGCAAAACAGGGCACAAGATGGGAATGTGAGATGGTGTGCTTGGTTTTTTTGTTTCTCTCGTTTTTTTTTTCTTTTTTTTGCTTCTTTAGGGTTTGGAGATGGTGAAGAGAGAATGCGGGATGTTGTTGGGGTTGATGCAAAAAAGGGGGAGTGGCATGACGTGCAGGCCAAGGAGGCACTTCATCTTGGTGTGTCAATGGGGCTGTTTTTGGCGCTGGACACTTATCTCAAGAATTTGTTTGAAGCCAATGCTATCCGGTTTCCCAGTGCGCTGTTTGGTATGATAGCGCTGTTTGCGCTACTCAATCTGGTGAGTGTCGTAAACGAAGGGGCTGCTGCCCGGGTGGAAGCCTTCTTTGTGCCTGCTAATCTCTTCATCCAGAGATGGCTGCCATTGTTCTATGTGCCATCCTTGGTGGTGGTGCCTCTAGCTGTCCAAGACATTCCTGCAGCTGCAGGCGTGAAAATTAGTGCAATCTTGGGTGAGTAATTCAGTGCAGTACTGGTCTCTTGTACATGGAATGCTTTAGCAATTGTGCATTGAGCATTGTTGTAGTGTATGTACCCACATGCGGGTGTGTGCTCGATAATGTCATGTTTGAAGAATGTGATCAAGAAGTCACAAAACTGCAGTGGCATGAGATGGCTGATACAGTTGGGGATTGGCAGTGGGAGGTTGGATTGCAAGCTTAGCTGTGGCTGGATTCACAGCTGTAAGAGTGAGGGCAATGGTGAAGACACAATTGCTACCTGCTGATCCTATCCCAAAGCCAGCACCGTTTTCTTCAAAGGAGGTCTGGTCGTGGGCTGCAGTAATGCTGCTCTCATTTGTGATGGCAGTCAAACAACCCACTGCATTAGGGCCTGTGTCAACCACAGCTCTTCCCTTTTTCTTGTCAGCTACTGTACTGGGATATCTGCTTGGCAGCAGGTGAAGTAACTTGGGATTTCCTCCATGTTCCTTACACCCTTGGATGTGTCTCTGCTAAATCACTGTTTTCAAGACTACAAACAACAAGAGTAGTATCACACTAATTCATCTTGCAAACATGTCTTTGGAATTGGATGCAGATTGCCTGCAGATGCAAAAAAGGTACTCCACCCCATCATTTCATGTGCAATCACGGCAAACCTAGCAGCAATTGCATTAGGTTTTGCCACACACACTGGTTTTAAATCTACTTTAGGTGGGTCATGCTACCTGCTTTACTATATTGGGTGTTTGCAAAATTGAATCATCAGCTTTCAGAGCAGGGTGATAAATTGCTTGCGTTTCTCACCTCCTTTCTTCTGACATTTCCTCCCCATGAATAATCTTTTTTTTCTTTCCAGTAGATGGATCTTGGAAAGTGGGGAGGGTCTGGATGTCATTATATGGAGCTATGTCTCATGGGGAGATCAATTGGAAATATGTGCAGGGGGTTACTTGACAAAAAGTTCTGCAAATCCAGGGGCTGGAGATCTGCTCATGGGATTTCTGGGATCAGTCATTCTCTCATTTGCATTTTCCTTGTTCCGCCAACGAAAAGTGAGCATGTGATCTTCAATGAAAAGGTCTTTGAGATTTCAAGCAGTTAATTGAACTAGGATTGATTGTGTGATCATGCTAATGCAGGAAGAATGGTGCAGGTAGTGCAGAGACATGCCACTGAAATTGTGACAGCAGTGGGCATGACATCCATCTTCTCCTTATATTCCACAGCAGCTGCTGGCCGTCTTCTGGGATTACCACCCTTCCTCACATGTTCCATTGTTCCCCGTTGTGTTACTGTTGCTTTGGCGCTCCCCATTGCAAGGCTTCTTGAAGGTTTGCCCAACTTTCCATCTCTAGACTTTCACTGTCACAATTACCAATTGACCTTAAGAGACAATCTCAGTACTTTCTACTTGGAATCTATTGAATCGTCCATCACTTGATTTTGATTCACAAGGCTTATGCATTGTTTACTCACCATTCAGTTTGTCTGTCAATGTTGCAGGAAGTAACATATCTCTCACTGCAGCAGTTGTTGTACTGACTGGGCTTGTTGGAGCAAATTTCGCCCAGACGCTGATGAATACATTTGGATTCACAGATCCTATAGCAAGGGGCATGGCTACAGCCTCCAGGTTGTTTCTCCATCATTGACCGTCTCATTTCTGAAAGCATCATTACCACTAATCTGCTATAGACGGACGTGCTCATAAGAAGTCTTCCTTTCTAAAACAAGCTAGTTGTATGACTGAGTAGGAAGGGAGTAGGAACTTATACTGGGTATGGTGGAGGGATTGCAGTTCACACGGATTAGGAACAGCAGCATTGGCAGCTGAAGAACCAGAAGCTTTACCCTTCTGTGCTATTGCATATGCTTTCACTGGCATATTCAGTACTCTGTTGTGCACATTGCCACCTGTACGCAGTTCACTCCTCATGATAGCTGGAGCTTGAGAAGGTGACCCATTTAAACATCAAGCTCCATGCCTGCCTACCACTCCCATCCGAACAGGCATGCTCTTAATGGTAAGCCAGCATGTATCACTACCAGATCTAGCTGACCTGTAGATGTTCAGTAGTCTTATTGCCAACAAAAAATTTCATGTATTCAATATCAAATTCTTCTGGTGCAACATCACCCCTTGTCATTCCATGAAAGGTAAAAGTAAACAGTCCAAGTTTGCTGTTTTGGTTCATTGATCTACCAGGGCAGCATCTCGGTTGTACAATAGTGGTTTCATTAACTTTGTGATCCATTCTTCATTGCAGATAGCAAACTTTATGTGGAATTTGTGTCATAAAGCTCATGAAATTTGTTTTCAGAAAAATGAAGCTCAAAGTGGGGGCCATGTGTGCAGTAAATTTATCGATGTGAACATGCTGTGTTAGTTTTTCCCTGGAAGTGACAAAATGGTTATCATCAGTGTTACTGTAGAGTTCCCTCTGCAGTCTCATGCATATGTCATCTGAAGGTGAAGGTCTGATGTTTCGCAAGTGACATCAATAGGGTTTTAGCCTGCAATCTCAGAAGGTTACCTTCTTCAAAGTGTTATTCTGTAGCTTCCTCTGCAATCTCATAGATATGTGATCTTGAACTGCAATTATTTCTCATGCACCAGAAGAACTTCATGGTCAAGTAAAACACTTCCAAGAATCCACTAGTCAAAGGGCCAAAAGTCAGAAATGTAGATGCTCAAGTTAGCAGTGGGTTCCATAGCACATTGCAGTGGGATCCCTTCTTATGGTCTGAAATGCACTGAAGCTTCACTTCCCTGAAATCTGTGAGCCCTTTCAACACCCAATTACAGTCAAAGATGTGACCAATCTTTTACAAACAACACATGAGATGGCACAAGGGCTGACAGGTTTGGAGATTTGCTTCAATTCTGGGTGTTTTTCAGATAGTCTAAAGGATGATGCAATTGCATACACTGGTTAGATTCCCAGCCCTGTGGAAGTCAATTTTCTTTGGTTGGGCCTGCAGTCTGCATAACTCTCTGGTGGTATTTTTGACAACCATTTTGATGAATTTTTTTGACAAATTGATTATATTCACAGCTAAATGTCCATGAAATGAGCCTTAGGTCTTTTTGCTGAGAAATCACCTTGTTAGTGGCCTTACCTCCTGATTTCATTTTACTTGAATCAGACAGATCTACCTCCCAACTTGTCACATGACTCTCTCCATTTATCCATGTGCTGCTGTGCTCAATGAATCTCCACAAAGCATTCACCTTAATCATCAGGAGTTGTTTTGAGAAATGAAACTAAACTTTCCTACCAGCCTGTGCTAGCATCTTGTTCAGCCTTGTGCTTATTGTGGAGCATAATTCTCCCTGTTATGGACTTATTAAACATTGCAGAGGCTTTCACTGACCTGACCTTCGTCTTTTGGTGAGATCACAACACATCAATCAATCCCAAGTGCTGTTTGAACCAGAAGCTCAATTTCCCAGCTGCCACCAGCAGTACAATCTGCATTACAACCTTATCATTTTCAATCCTGAATTACCACAACATACTGGTCCTGCAGTTTTCAAACTCTACAAACTCAAACACAAGTTGTTCTGTAGATCACCAATCTGACATACAGGCTGATATTGTGTGCATAATCTACAAGATTGCAGAGAAAAACTGACTCTTTGAAGGTAATTGTTATGAAATAAATCCAACAAGAATGAGTGCAGTTGTAAAGCCTCTTGAATTTTCTCTAAGTATCAGACAATCACCTCCTTTTGGATTCATCATGACATAGCTGACATTGTTCCCTGACTGATTTCATAAGCTCCTGACAGTGAGAATGTACATACGTTCACAATATGTAACCTGCACAAAACAGGCTAAACAGAAGTCCTGAGTTTCTGTCACATTTCAGCAAGCAACAGAAAGACTCAGTCATGATGTTGGTTTACAGTACATAGGAAACCCTTGGAGTCGTCTGCCATCACAGAGATGAAACATGTGCTTGATATCTGAAGGAACAAGATCAAACCAGAACAGATGCAAATGTTGCAGAGACAAAACACAAAACTAACCTCAGACCCTCATTGTGAATCCTGACTTCAGGTTACTAGTTCAAGAGAGAACAATCAGTTGCATTCAGGTGAAACTGACCCTACAAAACCAAAACTTTACCCAAAAACCAGTGAATCCACTATCCTTGTCTGCATAACCTAACAAATACATAGAATAATTCAAGACAACTTTTCAATAAGATTCACATTAACTTTTATCACAAAACCATGACTATTATGAAATTGGTAACGACAACAGGAACAGTTCTAATAGAATGCAACCTATCAGACAGCAGAATAGCTAGCTGCACACTTACAACACACATCTCTGCAACCTTCCATCAATTGTACAAAGCAATATCTCAATGTGCTATGTTGAAGTGATGCACAACCACCACATGCCCCACTGTTTTAGGAAATCATCACCTGCAAAATCTGACCCTTAGAATCCTCCTTCAGGACCTAAATTTGTGAGCAATGTACATATGTCTATTCAAATTTAACAAAGCCTTTCACAATTTGCAAGGCTCATAATTCTCAGCCAAGGTCAAATACAAGATTTTTAAAATCCTGAGATCCTTTCTCCTGTTATTGGCATCTCACATGTCTGTTGAAGAGAGCCTTCAGATATCTGAGCTTGAAGTCCATGCAATGTTGGAAAACAAAACCACCTGCACAGCAGTGAGGAGCACAAAACTGCAAGTCTGGGTAAATCACCCACCATTTTTTTCTGCATAATTCCGCAGTGATACTTCGACATCACTGTCATCATCACTGCAAAGTATGTCCCTGCCCATAACTGGCATAATCTGTTTGTAATTTTCCAGAAGGAAGCAAAGGACACAATTTTTCATTTTTGCAAGGAGCAGAGCTGAAACTGAAGTTGGCATTTATTTATTCAATCCAAAATTTTGGTCCAGTCATGAGGCTCCCACATCTTGGTGAAATCTCGAACAGCCTGTTGTTGTTGCTTCAGTGAAGCTGACTGTCCATGCATCTCTATCCCTTCTGTCTCTAACATACCTCGGATTACATCTGCTCCAAACTGTGGCTTGAATGAGGCTTCATCATCAATGACATGCACATATCCTGCATTTAGGCCAAACTCTACATGAAAATATGGGAAGTTCTTAGGTATACAAGCACGCAATCCTTTGCCAGTGGTGTCAATGAGCTTCTTTGAGTTATGTTGACTCCACTCACTTTCTGCCTCCTCTATCGCCTGCATTCAAGTGCAAGTGGGATTACATATCAGTCACCCAAGATAAGAAAGGAAAGAGAGGCTTGAACATAGGCTGGGACAAACAGTGACTGCTGACCTTTTTGAAGTACAGAGGGGCCTCCTTGGCAAAAGATGCTGGTATGGGTATACATTCCACAACACAATGGTGGCGCATACGTGAGAGGTGCATTGCTGTTTCCAAAAAAATAACTTCTTTTTCCTGTTCACTGAACATACGAACTAGACACTTCTTGAAGTTGCGGAGTTCCTCCCAAACAGCCTCGTCCACATTGCGTGTTGCTCCTTCATGCTGCAAACCCAGCCAAAGCTTGTCAACTTCCAACCCATTACATGCAAAGCCTGACCCAACTCAATCATGACACTCTTGAATCCTCACACAGTCCCCTTCACTTTACCTGCATTGGAACTATGAAGCAGTGAGAAGGTACAATTGGTCGGCGAGGAGAAAGTGTAAGATAGGTGAAATTTGCAAGGGCAATTGTGAGATGCTTGGGCCTTTCTGCATTGTCAAAACACCATTGGCAACGCTCATGTTGGGTTACAATGCGGTTTCTGCCTTGGGTTGCTACAGTTTCCCTGGTTCCAGCTGACTTTTTCTGTTTTTTCCCAGCTGCTGGACCATAATCATCATATTCATCATCTGCTTTGTACAATTTGTTGCGACTTATAGTTTCTGCAAGGTCTCTATCAGCAGTTTTCCTCCTTGAGAGTATTGTTTTTTGTCCCAACACCTCAAGCCTGGCCAGAACTCCAGAAGGTCTGGAAGTAGGCTCCTCTGCAGGAGCATCAGCAAATACCTCCTTCTCACACTTTGCAGCAGATTCACTTTGTTTCTGTGTGCAAAGAAAACCAAAACCAATTTAGTTGAGACCCATGACAGTGGGCTTGTAAAACAAAAAAGGGCCACCCTCATAGCTTGACAGGGTATTAAACTATCACCTCATCTCACTATAAGGACAATAAGGAAAGATGTGCAATACCAAAAGCTCCTCTGCTTCCTTGTGTTTGCCTTGTAATCGCAATCGCATCACTTTTGCTGCCATTTGATTGGTGCTTAACCCTTGTAGTTGGACACCGCTGGATTCAGTTCTTTTATCAATTTCAACTTCTATCCTTGAGATCCTTGTTAGATGTTCTGTAACTGGAGCTTCTTCTGACTCTCTCTTGAGCACAGCTCCAGATTCCACAATCCTGGGGGTTTCATCAACAGCAGAGATTTGTGCCCCCAAGTCCACCTTTTCTTCTTGGGCAGATTTGAGATTCAACCCCTTAAAGAAACTGCCATCATCATTGAACTTATTGTAGGTTACTGCTGCAGCCCGGAAAACTGCAGCATCTTCAGGGCGCATGCCTGGCTTCCCACCCCTTCCCTTACTCTTCCAAGACAGTGAACGATCTGCCTGAGGTGCTTTCATGCGAGAACCTTCTGCTTTCACCTCACAAAGATAGTCTCTGCTTGAAGTTCTTATTCTTCTATCATCTTCATCTTCAGGTTCAGCAGGTGCATCTGCTTTTCCTACTCCTTCTGAGACATCATGGCCTTGGCTGGTACGCCGTCTGTCTCTCTTAGCATGCATGTGTGAATTTGCATGTGCAGCTCTTTGAACTGCAACACTAGTGGTAAGTGCTGCCAGGGAACCCCATCTTTCTTCTACCACCTGCCCAACATGCGCTATCTCAGAATCAAAGCAAACATAAGACATCACTACATTCACAAAATGAATATCAACAATACATTGAATGCAAAGGGGACTGATTATATAGCTTAGTAGACCTCATCCAGCTGCCGTCCTTCTCGTGCAGCTTGCTCTTGTGCCCTCTTCAAAGCTTTCAGGCGCCAACTAGCACCTCCATCACCAACACCAGGAGGTGGTGGCAGCCCACTGCGACCACCCTTTTGCAGGCCACCAGTGTCTCCTTCAGATGGCAATCCGTTGCCAGCACTTTTCCAGTATGGATTCAACTCTTTTACAGAACTCTGGGGCTTCTGCAAAGGCCAATCCCAAATCCTCCATTATGTTAAACCGTGAATTTGGGCACAGAAATACCAACCCTAGAAAATCCACTGCATCATCCATCATCCCTGATCCCAAGAAAAGAATCTTAGAATTGAAAAACCCTACACAAAACATGTGTTACCTCTCCCTCAAGGGTGTGTACATCCTCGGACTCCACAACAACTGGTGCAGGCCGCTCTGGTGCCTGTGTCATCCATTCCAAGCCCGCTTCCTTTCTTCGAACCTCCTGTTTTGCCTGATGCTCTTCTGTCCTGTTCTTGGCACCATCTGCAGAAATAGAAAAAAGAGTGACATTAGAGAAAGTCCCTGGCAACACAAAAAATCCTAATCCGCACCACTAGACACCACCAAGCGGATTCAACTCCATATGGTATACATAACATATATTCGCAAACCTGAACCTTCATCGTCGTCGTCGTCGTCATCAGAGGAACCCTCACTGCTCTCCTCATCTTTCTTGCTCTTTCTATGCTTCTTTCTCTTTACCCTATGTTCAGACTTCCGTTCCTTTCTTGCTGAATCCTTCCGCTTTGCCGTGTCGTCTTTATTATTACTCCCCCGCTTCTCATCTGCTTCACTCTAAAAAACCAAGTTATAAAATTAAGCGTGAGCGTATAGGTTGTCAGTTTTGCAGAAGAAGAAATCAAAATCCAATAACCAGAAAACAACCAAATGAAAAGAATCACGGACCAAAATCTCTCTCTACAGCTCTCTCTCTCTCTCTCTCTCTAGCGTGAAGCAACGACGCTAGATTTTCAGACAATAAAACTTACATTAAAACTTACATGATTCTGCGATACAACGGCGGGGACAGAATCCCGTGGAATGAAGCGCAAAGCTCCCAACATCGCCAACCGCAGAGCGCACACAAAGAGAAAAACACTTCCAAAAACGGAGCGCCCTGAGAGCTGGGCTTTGCGTTGCGTTTCTCTCTTCCAAACACAACCCTACAAACCCTAAAAAACCCAAATCCTGGAAAAGGCCTATGCAGCGTTCATAATTGACCCTAAACTCCGAAATAATTCCGCCGCTAGAATTGCTTTGTTTTTAAGTCAATTCCACCTGGAATCAACGAGGAAAGACCTGTTTCTCTTTTGAAATATCATCCATGAGGGTGGGGCTTGATTTTGATATTTCCTATTCATCATCCAAAAGCAAGAAGGTTTTCAGATATCATCCCATGAGGGCAGGGTTCTGGAGCTTACTAGTAGGTAGGAAATGACTAGAAGAAGGTCACACAGATTATGGATTCTAAACTGTGTCCTCTCAGCCAATCAGGTGAGCGAGATGATCACATCAGTTGTTTATGTAATTATAAATATTGTGCAAATATTTCAAATTTTAAATTTCAATTTATCTATGAAGGAAAGTAGTTTGTTTGCTTTCTTTTTTTTAATACTTTTCAATACTTTTTTCATCAATTTGAATTCTTTTTTTTTCAATTGAATCTTAATTTAATTATTGAATTGAATTCAGTTGAATTCAAGTTACATTTGGAATTAATTATTGAATTGATTTTTTAGCGGATTTTTAGGTTTCGTCTTTTGAAATAGCCATATTTAACTAATAGAGTTCTACAAGTTCGCCAACATGTAATGGAATTTCTTGATTTTCTTTGAATTTATGCCAAAATCCTTTTGTGGCTATTCGCCACTTTTGGTGCAAAAAACACTGGGTAGACCCTAAACCCTAAACCCTAAACCTGGGTTTACTTTGGTGATTTATCAGGGTTTAGGGTTTAGTGGGCGTTTTCTGTTGGAGCCAGTGTCAGAGTGTGCTCTGGAGCTGATTGTCAGCAATTTCTTGATGGGCAGGAGCGATCGGACTACGAGCACGAGGAGATGGAGCAAGCAGCATGGTTCGGAATACCATGGCCAGAGTTTAATCACGGTCTGATCTACACGGACACTGTGAAATATGCAACCTCTGCCTCGCGTACTTCTCTTCACCCTTTTCCTTGTGTTGTTTTCTAAACATTACATTTGTAGAGTATTAAGCGGCTCTGACTGTCTTAGTCACCACTTTCTTCTTCCGATTCCTGCACGAAGAGTGTTCAACCTCACCCTCTCGTTGTCTTGGAAACAAAGTTGTCGAACGGAGTGCAGATTTTGTGGCTTTTTTTTTTTTGGCTTTTTCAATCCATGTCTGATTAGGGTTATTATCAATTGGCTGCTGTTGTTAAGTCTTTCGGGGAAGGTGATTTGCACACCAACAGCAGCAGCAACAGCTGAAAGGGTTTTGGATGCAAAACTGCAGTGTCTGAATGCTGTGCTCTGAATTTTGCTTCTTTCTCATTTTCTTTTTCAGTATATGGCCATCTCATCACCCTATGAATTTGCCTGGATCTATTGGCAATTTTTGGCTAGTTTTGGAATGTAACTATGGACAGGAAGGAAATCATGGAGTCATGATGGAAATACACGTGATGAAATTTCTGGCAATATTTTGCAGCTCAGAGCTTGCTGGATTTTTATTCCTTGAGATACAAGGAGTCAGCATCAAAACAAGGGTAGGTCATGAGTCCTAACACCTTTCTTAGATTGCATGCAGAGTTGTGACAGTGCAGAGAATACTTGTTAGTCAATTTCTGCTTTCAAGTGCTGCATTTCAGTAACAATCAAAACTAAAAGAAGCTTAAAATTGCTCACCACACCATTGTTTTAATTTAGGTCTTTGCCTCAATCCATTTTGAAATGTGCCTCTTGTTGATGTGTTGCAGATGGTTGCAGAGAATCCGTAATGGTCAGGTGTGCTGCCGGTCACCTTTTGAATGGTTTTTGTTTGGTTTTTCCTCGAGTGTTTCTCTTGATGGAGTATTCAAATGACTGAGTCCCCAATAATGGTGTAAACAGATACACATTGATGGCAATGTCATAGTGACATCAGACTCCATACTCAGGTTCTCAGACATACACATGTGCAATTTCTTGAGGTCACACATCTTGCTTACAAAAATGAGATGAGTCTAAAAAGTTGCATCTAGAGGGTTTCAGTAAGAAGGTTGGAGTACTGCGTTCAACTTCCTGAGGCTCTGAAATTGGTAGCAGACATCCTGACTGTCCAATTTCTCCAATGCTATAAGTTTGCAGCACTTAAGTTTGGTTGACTCCTTCATAATAGTTTTTGAATTCATTTTAACTTAGAGAACAGTGTTTCAATATGTGCTTGAGGCTTTGAATGGACATGGACAAGCTGTGAAGGGGACTAACATTGTGTGTTGCTGTGGAAGGGCACCTGCAGAAATGGAGCATGTCTGGAGTATGTCAGGCACCCCTGGCGAGAGCCAGAGGTCCCCTTTAGACTTCAAATCCTCTTTGAAGATGATCACTTGGTAAGCGTCTTACGTTGATATTCACACCACATTTTCCTTGGTGATCATTGTGTGGAGCTTCAGATCATTCCTTTTATCAAACAATTGTCATAGATATCTCAGAGTCTTAGCTCTGGTGTTTGTTGTTCATACGTGTGGAATTTGTATTTGTCATGTGGATGTTGAAGCTCAGCATTCCTGAGAAACTGTAGCAAGTTTTCAGTTGGATCAATGGTTGCTGACCATTATCACTTGACATGGAGCTGGCACCAACGTAGACTATTTCCTTGCAATTCAAGTATCAATTCCAATATATGAGCCTAATTCTCATGATTCAGGTAGCTATTGACAAACCATCAGGCCTGCAAGTGCTGCCAGGGGGTCTGTTTCAGCAAAGAACAGTCCTCACTCAGTTGCAGTGGAGAAGTGATTCTAATGATAAGCAAGCTACCCATGGTATAGCTGCTCTGCATGAAAAGGACCTTTGGAAGCCATCTCCAGTGCACCGCCTTGGGAGAGGTACTTCAGGTTTGTCACTAATCTTGAACATTATCATTATACACAGGCATTTTGGACCTTGGAACAGGTTGACAATTTCTGCATAATCCTCATGTGTGCAGGAGTTCTGCTCTGTGCAAAATCACCAGCTGCAAAGTCACAAATTGCTGCTGATTTAGCTGCTGGCACTTCTGCAAGCAGCAGAAGCAGGTTGGTTGTCATTTCTCATTCCTCCATCAGTTTGTGACTTCTCTGTAAGGTACACAAAATAAATGTAGAGACTACAATGTACACTGACACAAGACTATTTCTCAAAGAATGATCACAAGTTCTTCAGAAATTGTTGCTCTCTATTGGAGGACTGGCTGAATTTCATCTGTCTATTGTCTGTCTAGCGTAGCTGGAAGCATTCACAAAGTTGGCTTGATGGGATTAAGATGTGTCTTCTCAGCAATCTAGATACAGCTATCTAGCATTCACTGTTGAACACAAGTGAATGGTGGTCTGTGCATTCAGACTGGAATTTTGAGAAATGCCAAGTATTTCTGTATCTGTTTTGGTCCGGCTTGAATGCTTACTTGTACAGGGGCAAAGCCAAACTGAAACTTACTTCAGACTCACATGAGGATACCATATTGACGTTTTTTTCATTGGCTATGTCTCTTTAGTGCTAGCCAACATCATGACAGAGTCCTCTCATACTTCTGGAAATGGAACAGAAGCTCAGGATGTAGATTTTGTATATTTGTTTGCCTGAAATTTGGGCAGAAAATTGTATTATTGTCTACACCTACAGTAATAAGTTGTTGAATTGATTGGGTAGTCATGGCAGCTTGTCACTGCTAGTCATGATGAAGTTGATGGTCTGGCACTTTGTGCATGACTCCCACAAGGTTATGACTTCACTCTTTGTCATATTACCTTCAAATTGTTGTTGTGGAGATGTCTACAATTTCATAGATATGTGCTCACCAATCTAGGTATGGATGTCTGGGATTCAGTGGCAAATGGAAGGAATTGGTGGTCTGTGTGTGTATGCTGGTATTTTCAGAAATACATAAGTTTTTTTATGTCTTGACTTAGATGCTTGCTTGTACAGAGGAAAAGCTAAACAAATGAAGCTGACCTTCACAAGCTTGTTGCAGCTTGAATGAGGATGCTTTTTTGACCTTTTTCATATTGCCTACTTCTTGAGTGCTAATTGACATCATGACTTAGTCTTCCTGTTGGTTCCAGAACTGTGACACAAAACAGGTTTTTGTCAAATTGTTTGGGCAAAGGTTTTACTAGAGTTATTGGATTAGTATCTACACCCACTGCTTGGTGGAATTTCTCATACGTAACCTTATTCCTCTACCTTTTCTGTTTTAAATGTGTTGTTGTAGGTGTGAAAATGATTCTGAAGCAGAGCGACGAATTACTAAAACATACCGCGCTCTAGCAAGTGGGATCATCCCAACTGATGAGGTTTTTCTCCCTGAAACATATGCACTAACACCTTATTATCTTCTGCAAATTGATTGTTGGAGTTTTCTAAAGAATATTTCTGAAGCTTGAGCATGTCTTCTTGGATGAAGGTGGCCAACAGATATTCTCATGTTCTAATTGGAGGGTGTATGTTATGTTTTTGCAGGTGGTAGTGGACCAGCCTATAGGCAAAGTTAGGTACGCAGGAGTTGCTGGCGGACTTTACATGGCCTGTGAAACTGGTATAGTAAGTGGACTACACTATGATTTGTCATGCAGAGATTTCACTCCTAATCTAACTCATTCTCTTTACTACAGCAGTTGTTCTTTGTTTGCAGGTGCAGGAGGGAAACCGTCACGAAGCAGGGTGACAGTCCTGCAGCGAAATCTCATTGACAATCAAACTTTGGTTGAGGTACGTCCTGGTTCATTCATGCTGAGGCACAAACTTAAAAAGTTCTGAACACCTGAAAATTGCCAAATCCTTCTCCTACAACATTGTTGATCACTTCTGTCATTTGACTTAAGAGCAGTACATCGATAGTTTAAAAATTGGTTACAAAATAACTATCTATCAGACTGATTAGAGGAGAACTCTCCACACAGATATATGATTGTAAGACAGCTGTTGCCAAGCAGTGAGGTGAAGCTTGTGATTTTCAAAGATTTTTGTTGGCATGCAGGTGCAAATTTTCACAGGAAGACCCCATCAAATACGGATACACTTAGCAGCTATTGGCCATCCACTAGTGGGTAAGGAGAATATCATTCTGCCATTGTCTTTTTCCCTGCAGGATATTTTGACTCACACTTAACTTCGAAAAAGTGCAAAATAGAATTCCTTGTAATATTTTGAAACAAGCTGCTTCTTGATTTCACATTCAACACTTTACATCTGGAATTCAACATCCAAATAGGTGACCACTTTGTACATGTACATAATGTGCAAGCTCTAGGCAGACAATAAGAATCAGCCAGGCAGGAGGATATGTGTCAAGACCAAATGCATTCGAAGCATGGTGTGTCTCATTGATGTCTTAAGTCTCACACTATGAGCAATAGCTCAATATACTACAACATAGAGAATTGATTCATGTCAACTTTCAAAAGCATTCTTAGGTCATGATGGTGCAATTTGACCTACTGGATTAGTAAAAGCTCACATGTATTGATTGCTTCTAGAGAGTCTGTGGTTAAGGGTGCCTCAATTAGGATCTGTTTTGAATGGAATCTGTATGTCACCTACAAACCACTTTTGTTAGAAATCCATGCAAATTGATAATTGTCTTGAATCTATTTGCAACTGATTCAAGGATTCAAGTGTGTTTCCTGATACAGGTGATCCTCTCTACCTGGCAGGGGGACAACCAAGACCTCTTTTCACAACTGCCATCAGCAGAAACCTAGAGGAGGATCTAGACCCTGCAGATGATGGGCAAGTTTTCAGAACCTGTTTTTTCATAGAGACTCCATCTTCCTTTACTAGATGTAGTTTTTGTGGTTCCAAGTGCAAAAGAGAATTAGTAATAAGTGGCTTCTGAATGAATGGTCAACCACAAAACTATTCTTTTCCAGGAAAGGCTACCATTTGCACCACCACCATAGGTTAATATCAGCAGCATAGTACATCTTGCTGCAGAAGTACCTCACTGGTCCATTATTGATGCTGGTCTCCAGAAAGTTCTCACACAATCACAACTTTCTGGAGGACTTGATGAGCCACCTTCACAGATCTTGTTTGCCACTGTCCAAGAAGTTCTCACACGATCACAACTTTCTGGAGGACTGGCACCTTCACAGATGTTGTTGACAAACCTTTGCTGTAATGTAATGCTTGCAAATGGTGAGTGTTTTGCAGGGGATATCAAAGACCGAGTTTTGCATTGCCAGGTGACACTGGTTACCTTTTGCATGCTTGGCACCTGTCATTCATCCACCCTGTGACCACTGAGGCAAGCCACTTGATTGTTGCCACATTTTCTATCACTAAACAAAGCTGAAACAACAAACAGTTAGTTTAAGCTTTCAGTAGGGTTGGCTGGAATTGGGAAAGGAGAAGTACCACTGAGTTTTCTAAAAATTCCAGTTACAAAATATGCAATATGTGGAACCTATTTCTCAGATGCTTCTTTATGCTTAGTACTTACAGTGTACTAATTGCAATTCATGGTTCTTGTCATAGACTAGAGAGCTTTTGTATATCCAAAAGGGGAAAAAGCATCTGAAGTCGTGTGGTTTGTGTTTCACAGAGGATGAACATAGTCGCACCACCTCCTCCACAACTCTGCACCTCATGAATGACAAAATTCAGCTCCTGTGTGAGCAACAATTTGTAGCTGAAGTTTGTTTATCTAATCTTCAGCAAATACAATGTGCCAGCAAGTTGTTTGATATGATAACAAGGATAGGATCCTCAGCTATTAGCTGATCTTTGGCTCTTAAGTCTTTCATAATTAAGTCCTTGCTTGAAAGCCCTTCTGTGTTGAAGATTTAAAGAGGATTCATCGAATCCAACAATTGAGTAAATCCCCAAAACACAAATGATCCTTCACTTATCTTGAAATGATGAAATAAAGGAATTGAATTCATCCCAAGTTCCTGACATGTTCCTCAAAAGAGTTTTGAAATAGCACCTCACTTTTCTCCAATATGCTTTGGCAAATGTTGTTCACCTTTCACCTATATATCTGGTACAAAGTGATAAATATCTATAAACCTAAATAGAACCTTTTGATTCTGTGGAGCTTACATAGTTCCATTTTATTTGAGTGACAGGCAAATCTAGTTGGCTCATTGCAAAAGAATGATTGAACTTTGGAGGCACCACATGTAATTGATTAGGATGGTGAATAGGTTTGATCACTTGTCTTGGCAATGTATAGTTGCAAATTATTGTTTGCATTTGCAGTTGTCTTTTTTAATTTGTTGTTGGTCATCCAAAGATCCATATTAGACCTGAATTTGGCAATCACATGAATAATTCAGCATATCTCATAAGCTCTTGTTTTTTATAGTTCACTTATTTTTTCCACTTCCACTTTTCATCTTTCCCTGAGAACCTGGTGTGTTTAGAGGCGTTGAAGGGTATTCTGAAGATTGGCATCATGTAGATCAGCAGTGACAGGATGCAAGTATCGAAGCTCCATTTCTAATCATGATATATGTTTTGCTTAAACAAGAAAGAAAAATTAGCCCCCTTTTGGAACGTGATTTTTGTTTGTTAATATTCTAATTAAATATTGTTTGTGAAAATTCAGATACAACTGCAACAATTCTATGAACTTTTACATCAAATCCAATCATGTCAGGTTCAATCTATTGTAGTCAGATTTAGAAATCCTGTGAAATGCTGAATGTCTTGCATTTGGAGATATAAAGAATCAACAAATTTTCTGCATAAATTCATTAGATGAAATTGCTTTTATCTATTGAAACCAAACTGAAAAAAACAACTCCACCTTTCAATGGAGGCATCATCCTCTCTCTCCTGGCAACAAATTGATCAATATTACAAATCAGTTTCAACTTGAAAACTCCAAGACTTGGTCATGATGTCTGTGTCCTCCAAATGCTTCTTGAGGAAAGATTCGTTCGTGGTGTTGGCTAGCACTCAATGACATAAGCTCATAAAAAAATCAGCAGTATCATCACTTTAGCTGCAACAAACTTGTGAGCATAACATTGATTTGATTCACTTGTCCATGCGCAAGCAAATGAATCTAAGATACCAACTATTGGCTAATAAACAAATGACATGTACATGTATAGATACATATGAGTTCTCTAAAATCTCATGACAGGTTGCTCTACATCAGGCTGCTCAAGGAATGATGATGCCTCATTGAGAACACACTGGCAAGAAAGAAAACCCTTTGATTGGAACACCCTCCAACCTGGCATCCAGAGGTCTGCTCCAACAAGATCAGCTCTAAAGAGGTTATATAGGAATAGCATCAACTCACATAGTCATGACCAGTGGCTCAATAGTCTACATATCCATAAGCAGTGTAACAGCAAAAACTAGAATAAGGTATTTATTACAGGGAGGGAATGGAACAATTTCTAATGCAGCAGCTACCCCTCGAATGTCATTACAATCATATAAGTTCCCACTTAGTTTCCGAAAAAACTCCATACATAAAGCGAAAGGAGGGATGTAACACACCAAACCAAGTGGCATAAATGGCAGAAGCAGGAGGAGAGAAAAACTACAAGTAGGCCCCAAAGTCACTCCTTCAGTGGGTACCAAATCATGGTCTAATACTGTTTGTTAGTAATTCTAGCTGTCAACCTACAATATACAAGGATTGGAGGTTCTTAACACTAGGTCGAAATTCACAGACAGAACAAGCAGCACATGTTGAAAATGCTTGTACTGATTTCAATAGACAAGCCTAAGGCAAAGGGGATTTCACAGGTCTCTTACTACACTTACGATGACTGGGGGTGCCCACTTGTAGCACTCTCCAACTTATTCAACCTAACAAAAACCAGAAAAAAGGTGAGAAAGATAACCACCTCCATATATACCCACTCCTCACTTTCTGGTCTTCTCCCAGAAGTGCAAAAACAAATTGTACAAGCTTCAGCTGAATAACTGGAATCATCCTCGCACAGTTGCAGTGTTACTGGTGCGGCTATCAGCATTGGCACCTGATGATAACCCACTCATTGCCCCAGCCCCCTTGGTGATGAGGTCATACAAGAGCTTACGCTGCAGTTCACTTGTGTGTGGTAGTGTAGCTTGCAGAAGCTCCACAGGGATCTCCTTCTTCAAGGCTTCATCTGCAGCAGCATTGATTGCAGGGATATTCCCCGGATATGACATCATGAGAGAATGGATCACACTGTCATACTTATTGGTACAGTACTTTGTCAATAGTGCAAAAAATGCATCAAATGCATGTTGCCAGATGTTGAGATTCTGCAGAATGTAAAGTGCATTTCGATCTCTTCTAACAATGTTGGCCCGTTCCAAAACTGATCGTAAAATTACAGTTGCCCCGTCTCCAGATGGGGAGCCCATGGGACGCAATGGAGGTGGCTCAGCCACTAACACCACAGAGAGCAAGCATGCACTTAAAGACAGTAGGTCCATATTCAACACTGCCAAAGCTATCACATGGGCAAGTCCTGCACTTGTTGCTGCAGAGCTTACATCAGACTGAGGCCCATTGAACAAAAAGCGCAGGTGACGAAATACAGCCATACACACAATCAAAACAAGCTGACTCCCAGGAGTCAGCAACTGAAGATAACGTGTCAGAAGCTTTCTCCCCTTGGGCAAAGATACGAGCCGCAAGAAGACAAGGTCATCTTTAGGACTTAAACCCATCAGACGGCCATTCACTATGCCAGCCCCAATATCTGCCGGGTTCCCCAATGGATCAGCCAACTGAAGAGAGGCTGCCAAGCCCTCAAGAAGAATTTGTCGCCTCCGACGCAGCTGGGCCCCCCCATCTGGATGCTGTTGACTAACAAGCAAGCGATCAATATCATCAACATCAAGCAGGAGACAAAGACCATCTTCAATTGCTATTCGTGCTGCCAGCATCGGCTCTTGCTCCAATGGCCTTTGTGATGACATAGACTCTATGCTGATATCTCCATTTCCATTCTCTCCACCACCAATCCCCATTCCATCCACCATGGCAGGATCCACTTCCAAAAGAGGCCGAGGCCTGCGGATGGATGAGAAGGGAACCCTGCCCAATGCATCCACCTGGAGGAAGGCATGGGGCTCAGCAGCAGCACGTGTATGTGAGGGCATATCACGAGGGTGGGAAGGTGCAAAATGACGACGGCCATGAGGGGTTCCCCCAATATTTTTGGCTTGCACAGCCTGGTGATAGTAATCATCAATGTAGGGGTCACTACTATGTGTGGCTGCCCACTGAATACGCACTATATTCTCTATCTCCTCAGCTGTCATGTACTTGGACCGTAGCACCTGCCATCCATTTTGACTTCCCCTACCTGCACCCCATTTGATTAGTACAGGAGTCAGCATTGCAGCTTGAGACACACCTACAACCTTGCACTGCCAAGGGCTGAGGAACTGTCTCCTCCAGTTTAGGCAACTGTAGGCCCATGTTGTATTAACCCATTAACATCTCAAATAGGACAAATTGGAGAGACTAGCATCCTGATACATATCACCATTGCTACTGGAGACATTAGTAGTTTACTATGATCAGGAATTCTGAAATACAATCCAAACACTTAGTGAGTCAACATCACAGAAAAAGCAGTATTATCACATCAGCCAAAGTATTAAGCTGTGCCAAAAGTGGGCATTACTGATGTGTTGCTTACCTCCATGATTTGCATCAGGTGGTGAGACCTGCTGGTGAAAGCGCTGTTGTGAAAGAGTCTGCCGGGCATGATACTGGGGGTCATATCGTTGATCTCGTGGATCCCAGAACTCACCAGGCACCCCACCATCACTCAGCTTCTGCATCATATGTGGTGCTGTGGGAGGGGGTGAAGCATGCATCGGGTGAGCAGGTATCTGTCCATACAGTGGTGGAGGACTGGAGTGCAATGGTGGTGGTCTTTGGTACTGGAGCATTACCTGTGGGGGAGTTAAGGGCATTTGCTGGGGTCTGGAATTTCCCACCAGTCCACTTGTCCCACTTGGCCGAGGCAACCATGATCCTGGTTGCTCTAGAGAAGGTGTCAAAAGGGGTCCAGTGCTGCTGAATGCAGGCTGACCAGCACCATACACCATCTGAGTGGGCAAGACACCCCCACTCAGGGAGTGGGAAGGCAGCCCTGACATGGGGTGACGATATTGCCCAGGCTGCAGCCCTTGAGGTGGTGCCACAGCTGCCCCTCGTTGCACCTGCCCAATATGCAGCTTTGTCTTAGAGCACTCACTCCTTTGAAATTGAAGAATTCATTGAGAATTCAAGTACACACAAAGAGGGTTACAATGCACATAGTCAATATACCTGATGTGGTTGCCGCACAGATGTCGGGGTGTATGCTCCACCAAGAGCAGGAGGGGAAGCTGCATGACTTAGTCCAGGATCTGCACCCCACCAGCGCATTGGTGGGTGAGGCTGCAAAGGCTGATGTGCAGGAAGTGCTGCCTGGGAGACTTCAAAGTCATTTCCACAGATGGACTGATGTTGATGATTTGGCCACCAACCCTTATCCCCACCATCAGCTTCTTTGTCCTGTATCGTCCGATCCAGCCAACTGGAAGCAGGACTACCCTCATACAGCCACTCAGGTGACCCAGCTGCTGGAAATGTTCCACACCAAAGGTTTAATCAGACTCTGCTTAGACATTGTTACTGAAACACACATCTCCAAATTCAACTCACTACTTGACAGCCCAAACTTGCTAGTAAGAAGAACACACATTCATACCCTCTCTGCTTGTGGACAGGGGTCGCCCTTCTTCCACTGCATTCTGCTGTCCTTCCTGCCTTGGTGATATGCGATTAAGCTTCAAACACATGGAAGACATAAAAAAGTTATTTTCACAATATCCATCAAATTCTTACAAGAAGCACAACAGTTTGCCGAACTTGATATAGATTTAGTGAACACAAATCACACCAACAGAAGCATGTTGAAAGCATCTATAGAGAGACAACTCTTTTTCAGGTAATCTAATTCAAATCTACCTTGAGAAAGGATGATGTAAGATCCGATACATCATCAGCCCATTCAGGTGTTGTGTCCAAACTTGCAGACTGCAAAGTCATACACACACACCAATTATGAGAAGAACAAGCTTGGAACAAGTTAATCACATGAGAATCTCCTTCACACTGAGTTGTAACCAAGATCACAACCAGAAGGGCATGGCAAAAGGCAGTGCAAGATGATGCAAATGAGCATATTGTTTAACCCAAAAAAAAAAAAAAACAGGTACACACCCCCTCCCTGTCACCAGTGTTGGAAATGGCATCATCTCCATCATCAAGCTGCTCTCCACCATCATCTTCATCTAAACCCCCGAGCTCAACATCCTCACTTGAACCTCTCCCAAAAAATGCATACTGAGATGCATCAAAGAACTCATCACCTGCTCGCCCAGTCCCTTGGTCAGTTCACATCACTCATGAGAATCGTCATCCCCACTGATGAACTGCAAAGGCTGGTACTGTTTTGTCACAATCCCCACACTTGTATGTCTGGAGATTAAAGAAAACAACAGTGAGCAAAGAAAGAAAGAAAGAAAGAAATAGCACTCACGTGATGCTGCTAGGGATTGAGACGAGCTCTCCACTGCTGTGCCACTGCCGCCTCCCTTCTCCTCATTGCCCTCGACGAGATCCGACTTCTGACGCTTCTTCTCGCTGAGATCCTGCATAGTTGTTGTTGCCTTCTTACTTGCTTTGGCAGAGAACAAAAAAACTCCACTAGAAAAGCCTTTTGAGCGTTTGCTGATATTAGCTTTCTGCGGCTCTTCTGTCAATCTAAGCTAGATACAAGTACAGTTGCTCCACATGGTAGCCGTTGCAGACACCGCGTCTGCCCCCGCGTTTTCCGCCGAACAAACTTCCTTTCTACCCGCAAAAAAAAGTGGTAAAGAGTCCCAAAAACACCAACGACACGAACACACACACACACTCTCTCTCTCTCTCTCTCTCTCCTCTTCCCTAAGGGTTTCCAAGACTATCAACACCTCGACCTCATCGAGCGATACTTAAAGAGCACAGCTCCAACGCTAGCTCGTCAATAGCACAAAAGACAGACGGAAGATGCTTTCCCGGAACCAAAAAAATTCACAGCCAAACACACAACCCTAAAAACAAGAACACAAACAAAAGTTGCCCTTCAAATACGGCAAAGCGTCGATTCAATTCGTCAAATGCGACCCCAAAAACAAAAATCCCTCATTCGTTCGTAAATAGCAAAAACAAAACAAAACAAAAGGCAAAAATCAAAACACCTCTCTCTCTCTCTCTCTCTCTCTCTCTCTCTCTCTTCACAACTTACAGATCTCGTAACCTCCGACAACCAAAACAAAAGAAAATACAACAACAAGAAGGAAAGAAAGAAAGAACGAATATCCGATGCGATGATGCAACTGCTCAGCAACAGATCCGAGTTACGAGATCAGAGCGAGGAAGCAGCCGATTTGTGATTCTCTGTTTTGGATTCCGTAAGGGAATTGCGGGGAATTTCTAACGGATTTGTGTGGGGAGCGAGAATTTCTTGCTTCCGGGGGCGTGCGAAAGGAGAGATACAAAGCAAAAGGAAACCCTAATATGTTGCGCTCTTGCTCTTCTGGTGTCGTGTGGCGCGGGTGTTGCCCTAATTTACTTTACTTAATCAACTTTAATTAGCTTAATTATAATATAACCGGATTTAACTTAATTACAAATCGTGTTTTTTTGGAGGCGAATTTTCGCACTGTGGCGACCAAAAAAAAAAATTTTAAATGGAATTTTTTCTTCTTTTTTTTTAAAAGTGTAAATTGAAAAACAAATTGTCAACCTTTCGAAACCAAAAATTTTGAAAAAAAAAAAAAACAAACAAACAAAGAATATTGTTTAATTTACAAGCTTATTTATTATTAAAAGCCCAAAATTGTGTCTTGTGGCGCAAGTGTTGCCCTAATTTACTTTTACTTAATCAACTTTAATTAGCTTAACTATAATATAACCGGATTTAACTTAATACAAGTTATGGTTTTTTGGGGGGCCAATTTTCGCAATGAAAAAAAACAAATTGGAACCAATTTTTTTTTAAATTGTAAATTGAAAATTTTTGCCAAAATTTCAAAAACCACAAATTTCAAAAAAAGAAAATTAAAAAAGACTATTTTTTAATTTACAACCATATTTATTGTTAGAAGCCCCAAGTGTTGCCCTAATTTTACCTTTTTTAATCAACTCTAATTAGCTTAACTGTAGTAATATAACCGGATTTAACTTAATTACAAGTTGCATTTTTTTTTGGGGGGGGGACGAATTTTCGCATTATGGCGACAAAAAAAACTGAGAAATAAAACCTTTTTTTTTTTAGTGTAAATTGAAAAAAAAATTGCCAAACTTTCAAAACTATAAATTTTGATAAAAGAAAATAAATAAAAACCTCATGTTTAATTTACAACCAAATTTATTATTAGAAGCCCAAAAAAGAGTTTCTCTGAAATTTTTATGCAGCTTTTTTTTAACTAACAATTTTTCTTTAATTCTAAGAAAACATCGCAACCTTTGGAAAAACAAGATTTATATTATATTTATCCATGATTTTCTAATCCAATTTTGTACCATTATAAATGAATTTAGGTTTTGTAATCACTATGAGAAAATTCATTGCTTCGGGCAAAAAATGTTTTTTTTTGGCAAAATATGGACTCTTTTCAACAAAAACAATTCCATTGGAATTCATACAAAGGATTTTTGTGGAAAAAAAATTGCACGAAAGTCACCAAATTTCAAGGAATTCTTTTTGTCTAAAATCATCCTATTTAGACAATAGGTTCAAGCTGAGGTCTCCAAAATATAGCAAGATTTTATTTTTATTTATTTATTTATTTTCCTCTCTAACCTATAGCCAAATTTGGCTAATTCCTCTTGTGGATAATCACCAATGTGGCTATGTCACAAAATCAAAATAAACGGCCTTGTAGTAATTTATACCATCATTCTTAGGTCTAAATTGAAAAAAAAATCTCACATATATAATTTTTAGCTTAATTATACATAATTGAAAAATACTTGGATCAAATTCACCAAGAAATATAAATTAATATTTGCTTTTATGAAGGTTTTACTTGGTCAAGATTTTATATTTAAAAATGACCCCATTTTTAAATTCTCCCAAGAAATTTTATTTTCCATAAATAAACCTTCTTCATGATTTCTTTGTTAAGAATCTAGGAACTCGCCTTAGCAATAAATTCTTAGTAGATGATATGTCATACAAAAGCTTGCAAAATCCTCTTGCAAATGTCATTTCCTTTAATCCTTTGCCCAATCTAATATAGATGACAATTATTTGTTAGGGATTGTTATTTCATATTTAAAATTAATTTTCTTAAGAATTGAATCGTGTTTTGGTAGAATTAGGAGTGTTAGTCCTCATGACCTTTAATATGGAACGTTATTTCAAGCTTGCAACAACAAATGTGATGACAAAAGAGATGAAATAATTTCAATATATTGATTTTACGAGTGTTGGAAAACAATGAAATAACTTGGAGGGGAAAAAAAAGGGGGGGAATAATTATACATGATAGCCATCAAGATCACAAAATAAAAATTGGAGGTTCAAAAACTTAAAAAGAGATTATTTATGTAAGCCACAAATGATTAAAATTAAGGCCTAATGTAAAGGAACTCTAAGTATTAGATCCAACAATTCATATACAAATTATACACAATGTATTGCATCAATTTGTGTCATTTG
>Ga0209208_10002904_pt1 | contig 24624 bp, 21 predicted proteins | sample S1TSphfallax_3_FD_187694 | JGI IMG/M metagenome (GOLD analysis project Ga0209208, IMG submission 187694) | Host-associated microbial communities from peat moss isolated from Minnesota, USA - S1T2_Fd - Sphagnum fallax MG (SPAdes) (version 2) | ecosystem: Host-associated > Plants > Peat moss >...
CCTTTTGGATGTAGCTCACATGGAGACCATATCTGAAAAATGTGTGGATGATCTTTTGTCCATGACTTGAAATATGACCTCCATGTGATGTGTGTGAACTTGTGAAATTATTTAATCGAGCTTTTTTATTATTCTAAAGGTACTACCGTAGTACTATGGTGATGCCTTGAACACATGTTTGTCAAATAATTAATTAAATTTGAAGATTCCATGCTGAAAAATAGAAAAATATTCCCGGATATTTCAAAATGTTTTTTTATTTTTCTTCACAAAAATGTTATTCTTTGAAAAAAAATTAAAAATAAATCAACCTTTTGACAAAAAGGAATAACTCGTGTGGAAGGTGCCAAGGCACTATGGTATTTAAAACTAACTCTCATAGGGAGTCAATTGGGGACGATTAGTGTGTTTGAAACCATGTCCAGAAATTCCCATGTTGACAAGTTTGTTCAAGGGATGTCGACTCACTAACCGATCTCCACCAAATAAGTAAACAAGCAAAGATATCCAAATGGCCAAGAGGCTTTAACCATACCAATCTACTCCAACTTGACCAAGGTTAACCCTGACCAAGGTGAACCTATAGCTTCACCTTGCTTGAGTGAGGCCTCTTATCTTGGTACCCTTCTACTTTTTGAATTATTTTATGTTAAAATTCGCGTACCAAGTACAAAATATTGGTTAGGCACAAGAAGAAGAAGAGGGGCGGCAAATTTAAAAAAGTGGCTTTTTGCCTTGCAGCCGGCCAACAAACAAGCATGGCGAGTACTTACAAAAGTTTTTTCGGACCTTAAAAGTGGCAAAGTTTACAAAACTCCAAATAAAGTTGTGTGAAATTTCGTAGATTCGCTCTTGCGGAATAACTTACACCTTAGTGAACAATTTTTTTGTTTGGCTTCAAAAGAGTTGACTTTAAATATTTTTTAAAGATCTTCATCTTTCTTTGTTCAGAAAATAATTAAAAACCCGTTTTGAAATTCAATGAGATTCACGCACTTTGTGAGATAACCGACAATTGGAGATGGCAAAAAGAAGGCTCACATTTCGAAGGAAGGGTTATTTTAAATGATTAGTTTTTATTAATTAATCAAAAAGATAAATTTCATTTTTGACTTCGCTCCAAAACTTTTTTCAACTCCCATTTCTTGTTTGGAAATAATGAACTAACCAATTTATTTATTTATTTATTTGTTGATCATTAATGACTTAATTTCTTTGTTCATTGGTTTTAGTCAATGTAAAATAATCATAAAGTAAGAATTGGAAACTTATGGGCAAAAACTTTGAAAAACATTCAATGATTGCTCATGTTACAAAATTCAAGCAACATCAAGTAGATAACATTTGCCCTAAATGGTATTATATGTGGTATAACTCATGCGGTGGAACGGACTTTGTCAAAACCTAACCTACTAATATGGTGAATGTGAGTGTTGTTCCCGCAAAATCGTTAATGTTTGTAGCACTAAATTGCATGAGAAAATGGCCAAATTGATTGACATGTTTGAGTATTTTGCTAAAGTGATCTATCTTTGTTTATAAGGTATTATGTGTTTTTAAAAAGAATTGTCACAAAATAGCAAAAGTTTGTCACAAAGAATGTTCATTGTCATGGGTTATCCTGCTTTTATAAATAGACCCATTATAGAGTAAATGGGTATGAGATTGTATGTAAGAAGATTTAGAAATTGAATACCCACCCAAAGGATTGCAAAAAAGGCACATACATTTGAGCCAAATTAATTTCTTAAAAAAACAAATACCAAAGATCTTGCAATTGATATCTTCTTGGATTTGTTAATTCAAAAAAAAAATTTGAATATATTTTTCGGCTCAAATTGTTGGCATTCAAAATTCTTTGTTTGATGATAGATTCTTTACTTGTTTGAATCATTTCTTTCATTTCATGAACATACATACAAGATTTCAATGGAAAATTCAAAATCTAAATCAATAATCACCAAAATAAATTTGATAAAGACATGAAATGATGCTATAACTAAGTGTGTTAAAAAATGAGCATTTTGTTGATACTATAAAATAATCATCATCATGGATGCAACCTATGCAAGACTTCCAAATCCCCACGAATGATTTTATAATAAGGGTCGAATTTAGGGCCTAGTCATTGTCTCATTTCATGGTGGACCTAGTGAAGCCTACATTCCAAAGGTTGGGTGTTTTATCTAAAATTTTAAAATAATGTTTTTTCAAATCCAAAATGTGTTCCTTCAACGTGAGCACCTAACATGATATGGGTATGAAAATAGCTTCAAATGCAAATTTGCAAACATGACCCTAAGAACCAAAAACCATGACCCACCTCCTTCTCCCTCGTGGTGATGAGCAAGATTTGGAAAATTGGAAGTTGAAGGTTTCCAATTAAATTAAGGTAGTGATGTGCGCATTTACCATTCTAACTACCTACCTTCCAATTTCAAAATTTTGTTATTATGGAAATACATGACATCACCATTCAAACCATGTGCATCTTATAATGCAAAAAAGACCTTGTGTATTGTGTGTGTGTGTTGTGGGTATTTTTGCTTTTATTTTACAACCATTAGAAGGGAAACAACATTCAAGGAAATGGTAACCTGAAATTAATAAAACATTTTCAATCATCATTTAATTCTGCATTGAAAACATACTTTTTATTTATGCTTATTTATTTAGAATTACACCAACAAGAAGCAAAAGGGAAACAAAATCCGGGGAGGATATATATACTTACTTACTTACCTACACATATGATGATTTGAACTTACCTTCAAATTAAGCAAATTAAACATGTAAAAAAAAAAAAACCCAAGATTGATTAATAAATAGCATAAAACCTAACTAGCATCACCACCATATAAAAAAAAGTAAATTAAAAAAAAATAAAAATAAAAATCCCAAACCAAAAAAAGAAAGAGTTGCAAACAAACACACCCTACACACCCTCAATCATAACTCATAGGTTACACAGGTTCAAATCCAATCATGCTCTCTCCTACTAGGTACCCCACCTAGCTGCAAATTTTATTTTATTTTATTTATTTATTTAATTTTTTTTTCCTGCCCCTCCTCCGCCCCCGCTACAATCGAAGGTTTCCTTTTTCCTCCACAAAAAAAAGAAAAGGAAAAAATAAAGAAGAAAAGTGTAACACACAAAAAATAATACGAGCCCCCAGCCCCCCGAAAAAAACAAAAAAAGAAAAAAGGAAAAAAAAATGGAGGGGAGAACGTCTAGGTGAGTAGGTAGTAGGTACATACATTGACACCGTACATAGAAAAGGTAGGTACCTTCCTCAGATGATAGGTACCTAAACACACCCACAGGGAACCTCACACGTGGAAGAAGACCAGGCCAAAGCTCCGGAAACAGGTTCGGAACAGGTTTGGGAACCGGGTTCGGAGAATGGGTCACTAGGTAGGTTTGGAACTCGGCTGGGCTCCAAGGTCTCAAGCCAATGTGAGGCTCGGAAATTGGCTCAGAGGAGGACTTGGATAGGCTCGGTATTAGGTCCGGAAAGTAGGCAGGGTGGTCTAAACACGGAAGTCTCTTCCCAAATCCACGAGCTCGCGCGAACACATGCACAGCAGAACTCAAGCGGCAAGGGAGAGTGAGGGAGGGAGGCAGGGAGCGCGCGAGAGAGACACAAAAGAAGGAGAAAGAGACAGAGACAGAAAAAAAAAATCCTCTCTTATTTTGTCGCCGTTGCTGCTCCAACTTGTGTTGTTGTTTTCCCGATGTCGTATATCGCTTATTGGAACATCGGAGCAAGTCGGCTTGCTTTGGCGGAGAAGGAGGAGGCTCTTCTGGCGCACCATGCTGGTTTGCTTCTTGTTGTAGTAGTTCCGCCTCTGCTCGTGTGTGGAAGCTCATTGACTCCTCTTTTGGCCAGGTGTGTAAAGTATGTAGTAGCGACTGTAGTAGTTTTCTTTTGTGTCTGTATGTGTTTTCGTGTTGTGTTTCTTGAGAACGGAGAGAGGGCTTGACTTTCGGTGTGTTCTGAGGATTGTAACACGAATGAGAGGGACAAGTTTTTGTGTCTTTCTTTTCTGTTTGCTGTTATGTTGTTCTCTGGAGATTTTTTTGTCGTTTTGTCTGGTTTCTAGGTTAATCCGTTTTTTTCTGTGTGTGTCTATGTGTCTGTCTGTGTGTTTTGTTTCGGGATTTTGATGTGTTGAGGTTTTCTTTTTGGAGTTTTTCATTCTCGGATGAGAGAGGTCAAGGTCGTGTAGGAGGGATACAGGAGGGTGTTTTCTTGTGTGAAGTAGGTGGGGTTTGGTCGCTGCTTTGGTTGTACCATAGGAGGGATACAGGAGGGTGTTTTCTTGTGTGAAGTAGGTGGGGTTTGGTCGCTGCTTTGGTTGTACCACGACCTTAACCGTAGAACCTTAGAGAGAGTTCTGTTTCATCTTTCTCTCTCTGTCTCAGATAGTCCCTTTTTATTTTTGTTGATCCTTTTCGAGGTTTCACGGGGCTCTGTTGTTGTGAAGGTGTTGAAGCTTTCATGCCTCACACGAGCTTGATATATCCTTATGTGTGGTTGTTCTGCTTTTTTAGTTGTGTGCCGTCTGCTGCTCTTTTCCTGAAAGCTGAGCACCTCTTTGTATGCAGGTAGTATAGGTAGTATCTCAGTCTGCAGTGGAACAACTTCTGGAATACACGGATATTTATTGCTGGAACGAAGGTGAAGTCTAAGAGGAAGGTCAAATCGACGGACGGCAGAAGAACAGTGCAAGCCACCACCTGGTTCTCAGTTCCTATAGCAAGGCATTGGATGCAGCTTGTCTGTTTAGTCTGCCAAGAGAAGGCTGCTGTCAAAGCTCCTTTCTTGGTGTGGTAAGTTAAGGGTCCAAGTGTAGACCTGCAATAAGCAGCTGAAAGGCTTGTTGAACAGATTAGAAGAGCTCTTAGTTCAGGTCTCTAAGCTGGGCAAGCATGTGTAGCCATGGAACCTGATCTTGGGGATTTTAGACAGCTCTGGAGGAGTGCTGCTTGCCTATACCCGATGCTGTTTACTAAAAGTTGACATTGAGGATCACAACATGAAACATTTTGAAGCTGGACTGAAGGACTGGTTAGAACTTTAGTGTTCTTTGCAGTGACCATCAGATAAGCTAGACACACAAGTGCACACTTCATGGAGGAGGGAGGTTGCTGTTAGGAGTGCAGTTGTGGAGTAGGTCTTAGAGAGCTTTGGGGCCCTCTTGGATAGCTGCATCAATGCTTTAAGGATCTCCTGGAGATACAGAAGGCTGTCTCTCCACACTGATTGTGTTGCTGCTGAAAGGAGCTCACTTGAGTGGTGGTCTATTTGACAGATCTCTTTGATTGACAATCAGTTAACTCCACTTGGTAGTTTACAAAGATTTAGTGGTCACTCTGCCAAAGAGGGCAGAGCTCCAGACAACTTCATAAGGCAGATTTTGAAGTGTGTGACAAGTACCTCCAGCATGTCAGGTCAAAAGTCATCACTGATGCCCCTGAAGAGCTTGATTCGAGAGTTTCAGGAGATGAAAGGAGGAATAGGGAGTATTTCAAGGCGAAGTTTTGAAATCAAGCACCACCTCAAGGGTCGATCAAGTGGTGTGGTGCTGGATGAAACACAGCTTAGGGGTGACTCTCAAGAACAGCAGCAGAGTTGTTGGGCTAACATGCCACCAGAGCTCCTGAGAGATGTAATTCAGCGTATAGAAGCTAGTGAGAATGTTTGGCCCATCCGAAAACATGTTGTTGCATGTGCTGCTGTTTGCAGCACCTGGAGAGAGATTACAAAAGAGCTTGTTGACACCCCTGAACGATCAGGCAAATTGACATTTCCAATCTCTTTGAAACAGGTCAGGATCTCCTCTCACTCTTATCTAAATTGGCAATTGGATTGAAGAAATAGGTGATTTCGGCCTCCTGTTGTACATGAGAGTTTCTTCCTTCTTTGTCACTTCTGTCTCAGCATGGCTCTTGTTACAGCTAGACTCCTGTGCTGTAGAGGTCATTGGCCTCCTCACTAACATCATGAGTGGCCATCCTAGATCTGGTATGATGCTGTTATACAAGATTTGGGTGATAAGAGGTGAGAGCTGTGGATGGGTAAAGCCTGATGAGACAAGGGGAATGCAGAATTCTGAGGAGGAGTTTTTCTGAGCCATAGCACATATGTCTCATTGTCTGTTATCTACTTTAACCATTGGAATGAAGGGAACTGTTGCAGGTGTCATTTTGATTAATTCTGTAAAGACAGACTCTTGATTGTTCTAGTTGTTAATCTTGTTTACAGCCTGGACCTCGGGATAATACTGTGCAATGTTTCATAAAGCGGGACAGAACAACATCTACATACCAGCTTTTTTTGGGTTTGCCTCCCAGTATGTCTCTTATTCCCTTTTAACACTGTTGTGAGATTTGGGGAACAATTGGCCCCACTGTTGGAAACTTACAAACCCAGCTTGCATTGTCATCCTAATGATGTTTCTTAGCTAGGAGTGGGCCTATTGCAGGGAAGGTTGCATGTTGGGCCTTTGTTTTTATTCTTTTGGACTCTTGTATTTGGTTTGTTTGTTTGGTTTTGGATTTGTTGTGGGGGGGGGGGGAGTGGCAGAGAAGGTCTTTTCCTGGTTGATCTCTATGGCCTTAAATTCTTGTTTGTTAGTGTGGCAGCAGTGTACTCTATGCTTGTGCATATTAGATGTTCATTTTTGTTATTCTTATGGTCCGCCAATATTGGCTTCTGTCTTTTGTTGGTTGAATAGAAGTAGGATTCTTGAGATGGCTGCTAGAGTCTGTGTCTGCTGATGTGTATGTCAGTGATGCTTGTAGGCTCGTTTACAGAGCCTTAACTGTTGGTCAATCACACGGCATCAGTAAAATAGTGTTCCTATTATGGGTAGCACAACTTCAATGGAGTTTTGCCAATTGTCTATGTACATGTGCCTCTGGTTCCTGTGTTTTTGAGAGGTAAATTTCTGACCTTGATTTCCTTTTGTCAATGCAGCCCTAGTTGAGAATGGGAAGTTCATGTTGGCTGCTCGAAAGTTTCGTCGGACCACCAGCACTGACTATGTCATATCCCTCAATGCTGATGATATGTCACGGGGAAGCAACACTTACCTGGGCAAGTTGAGGTAAGACATGTTTGCAAATCTCCCTCTGTATGCCACCTTTCTCTTGATCTCATGCACTTTGATCCTTTCTTCACTGAAGGAGTGTCATCTTCTTAGTCGTTCAATGCTAGAACAGGGACCACACTTTTTGGTTCAGGGTGACATCATTTTGAGCTCAACTATACATTCAGTTCACAACTTCATTTCCTGTCTCCTGACCAGTCTTCTGATTCACTTGGAATTGCAATGCTATGATGAGTGGAATTAGGTCAACTCAGATGCTTGTGTGTTTTCAGGTCCAACTTTCTAGGCACAAAGTTCACCATTCATGATAGCCAATCTCCCAACAGTGGAGCCATTGTTTCAACAAGCCGTTCTAGCCGGCGTATTGGGTCTAAACAAGTGGCTCCTCGAATGCCTACTGGGAGCTACAATGTTGCGCACATTGCTTATGAGCTGAATGTCTTAGGCACAAGAGGTCCCCGTCGAATGCAATGTACTCTCCATACTATTCCAGCCTCCTGTATGGAGTCAGGAGGCTCAGCCCCAACACCAACAGAGTTCTCTGCAGGCACACTAGAGGAAATCTCAATCCCACATTCTAGTGTTCTCTCTTCACCAAGATCTAGAGCAGCTGTGGCGGATTGTAGCACCATTGACTGTGAATTTGCGAGTGGCCCCTTGACAAAAGATGGGCCCCTTGTGCTGAAGAATAAGGCACCCCGATGGCATGAGCAATTGCAGTGCTGGTGCCTAAACTTTCGAGGGCGGGTAACAGTGGCCTCAGTGAAGAATTTCCAGCTTGTGGCTGCCACTGAACCAGCTCAACCAGTTGCCCAAAGTGACCATGACAAAGTTTTGCTCCAGTTTGGAAAGATTGGGAAGGACATGTTTACTATGGATTATCGCTATCCGCTCTCAGCTTTCCAGGCCTTTGCCATTTGCCTAAGCAGCTTTGACACAAAGCTAGCGTGCGAATGAATGGTGACTAACATCGGTGGCCAGTGGCTTGTGTATCTGAGGGTTTTCTGGCTAGAAGAACATGTGGAGGCTGTGCTTGCAGTTGGCTTGGGTGGCAAAGGGGCTTTTGTGTTGGACATTATGCACAATAAATCTGTGCCTGATTACACCATTCACAGGAAACCTGTAGATCATTACTTGTCATTGGTGCAGGTTCTGTAGGCTGCGACCAACACTGTCTAATCTTAATAGCAGCTAGAAGTTCCCATTCATCGAGGAATGTACATATTGAATTCTTGCGTTGGCTATCCGAGGTTGGGTCAGGTCTCTTAGTTGTAATGGAGGGTATGAGAGGGTATATAGGCTAAACTAATAGCATAAGTGCAGGTAATAGCTTAAGTTCATGTTGCCATGGAAGGAAAAACTTGCCTTTTGAGATGCTTAAAAATCTGCATTTCTTTTCTTTCTGTTGCTTATCTTCGTCTACCTAGGATTTTTCTGTTTGTCAACAGTTTCGGGATGGGACTTTGTGCATCACATGAGTGTTAATGCTCACAAGTTGTCTTTGTGGTGAAGCTTATTTGTTAGTGAAGTCAGTGAAAGGTTTTGGAAACTTGGAAAGTTGAGAGCTCTATTGGATCAGTGCTTAGCATGGAGGTTTGTCTTGGTAACATTTCATCATGAGGTTTCCTTCACATTTGGAGGCCATTCAAGTATATCTCAACATTGCACAGATGTCAATTCATATTTTCTGGGTTGATTTCATGTGGAGGGTCATGTGGATGCAGAGTTTCCAGCATCTCTGACCTCTTGCATGTCTTGCTTGTGGCATAATCTTACTTCTGCAGCTGTGTTCGAAACAGAGGAGAGGTGAGTTGATACACTGATTGGTGATGCATGGCCTACACTGTACAGTATGTATATCATGGATCCATGCTTCACACCAGAGACTGGGTTTCCATTTCCATCTCAGCAAGGGGAGGCAATATTCAACTAATCATCTCCTGGACTATATTGTCAAGGTTGAAGCCATTTGCTTAATGAGGACTTCATCAAAATGGTTCTTTCTACTGCCATATGTTTGTCTTGTCATCAGTCATGTATGTGCTTTCTAATCTATAAAATTTGGATCTCTGGCTTGATTGTTCTTCTGGTCTTGTCATCAGTCATGTATGTGCTTTCTAATCTATAAAATTTGGATCTCTGGCTTGATTGTTCTTCTGGGTCTCCAATTGTTTGTTTTAATGCAACTCATGGGGCACTAGAGTCAGCCATGTGGACTAATCTTCTTCAGCAGTTATTGCTTCAGGCAATTGATTAGTTTACAGCTGCTCTCTCTTTCACAGGCTTCAGTTCCTCAGTTTGATGCAGTATCTTATGAATGCAGTAGATTTGTTGTGAGTCAGATATGTTTGTAGCTGAGGAAGAAAGCCTGACTTCTTCAGTGGTTCATGGTCAAAGGATGCTCAACAAGGTTTTAGGTCAAATCTCATCCTTGAGCAGATCAATATCTCAGAGGAGATGCATTGAGTTATTACGTGCAAACTAATAAAAGGAAATGTGGATGTTATGCTTTCCAAATGGATGAAACTAATTTGTCCCTCATATGTTTCCTCAATGTCAGATGTGAGGCAGGATTAGAGTTGTTCACATGGATGGATGGAGTGTTTATGGATGGCTTGAGAACCTGTAAGAATTTGTCAAGTGCATATGAGGACAGATTTATATAGCATAAGGTCCATGTTAGGCTGTACAGGACCTTACATAATTTGTAAGGTCTCAGCAAGGGTGTTTTCAAAATTTGACAGGTTTTCAAGTAGGAGAAGGGCTTCTTCATCTTTGAAAACCTTCTGAGATTTTCAATACAGGCCACTCTGCCTACTGGTCTATAACCTCATAAGGGGTACATCAAATCTTGGAAGGTTTGAAAGGTAGGGCCCTTCTCCTATAATTATGGACTTTCCGAAAGTACTTTGCCCAATCAATTCCAGTTCAAGTTATTAAGTTACAGGAGGATCAAATTTGCTTTAATAATTTGCAAACTGCTTCTATAGGGAAAGGGTTGCTGTAACTCACAAAGAGGCTACACAAATTTCTACAATAGGAGTGAGATGGACATCTTTATGGTATTGAGAACGAAGATTAGAATCTAAACCCTAATACCAGACCTGTGTGGGCTCTCCCCATTTCCTGTGGACCTTAAAACTGGAGTAATCTCATGTTAAGCTCCCTACAATGCTGGCCAGGTGTTCAATGCCAGGGTTGGTACCATTCTTGATCCCATGTGTAAGCTTATATACGAAACCAGCACTGGTCTAAAGTCTAAACCATAAATTATGCAAAATTCAGTTGAGTGATAATTCCTTCAGAGATCTTCATGTTGAATTACCGGCCATATGCACCTTATCAATTGCTGCAACAATGTGCCTATAGCCAACACTACTGCGACATCACCCTTAATGTTACAACATGTTAATTAAATAAATGAGCATAACCAAGTGGAGAAAAAACAAGGAAAGTTTGAAGAAAACAACATAAATCGGCTTACATTTGAAGCCTTGAAAGCTTCAGGTGAAGACATGATTCGTTATCAGATTTTGTCTCTAAGTTCAATAAAATTGCATAATCATAGTCAGGCGCAAACAATAGATTGAAGAATATATTGTTGGGTCTAAAATGTCAGGAACATAAAGCACTAAAACATTTCACATTATGCACATTGTTTTCATTGAAGATGAACATATTACCACCAAATGGAAGAAACGTGACAAAGGAAACTGCTTGGTAGGGTTGTGGAGTGTAGAAAGGGAAAACATTTGGGTTCATACATGTGTACCACTTACAAATGTCTCTAAGATCACACACATGTCTAGACTAAAAATTCATCCAACTACCTCACACACTTAATTTACATTGCTTTAGTTCATTTGTCTCCAAAACACAAAACTTTAGGTTCCAAATTCAATGTTTGTGGTATTGACTGTAAAAGTTTTAAGGGTCATGTTAGATGGTGGTCCAAGGTCTAAAATCCTAGGGACCAACTTTAAACAGATTTGAAACAAATTGAATCCTTGAATTGGACCCTTCTTCACATTAATAGAAGATTTTTTAAAAGGTACAATGAATGTGTCTAAAAGGATAGGTTCCAATTAGTAAAAATGTGGGATTCAAATGTCACAACATTAGGTTGACCTTTATTCTTTTTTTTTTCTTTTTCTTGATTCTTATTACACACACAATGGATGAGTGCAGGTACAAGATATTTATGGTCCTAATTTTTGTTATGGCCATACATTGAGTCATTGCACAAGTGGTATCCTTGCAACAAACTAGCTATTGCACAATATTGTATTATGATTAGTTGCATTGTTGTTTTTCAAAAAGTTTGTTGGCATGCCATCAAGAATTTGGAGCATTCGAAGGTATGAGAAGGTAGTTGAACATTTGAAGAATCAACTTTTTGTGAGCTGTTTCAAAAAGATATTTCGACAATGTACAAGGTTAAGCTATGACACATTTTATGTTTTGGTTAGAGTTGTAGGTCCAAGTTTTGAATGAAAAAATACAAACATAAGAGAAAACATCCCTATAAGAGCTAGAGTATAATGACATTTACAAGATTGACTAATGAAAATTCATTGGAAATGTGTGAAGAGGTCTATGGTGTGGCAAAAAGTACTACATCAATCGTAATGAAATTTTTTTGTGAGTAATTAGAAAGCACTTGAAACCATTGGTCATCTACCTAAATTGATTAAAAACAAAATCAAGGAAATGACTATTGGTTTTGAAAGTTTACATGGAATTCATTACATTCTAGGTGTCATAAATAATAGTCATATTCCAATTATTTCATTAAGATAGATCCAAAATCATATTATTGTTGCAAAGGTTTTTACTCCACATTGATTCAAGGAGTTTTAGATTGTGACTATGGCTAGGCAAATAGTATTCATGATTGGGCTTTCTTCCAAATTAAAAAAGAAAAGAAATTGTGTGATGAGGGACAAGTTCTTACTTTAGAAATTGATAGGATGTTACTTATCCAATGTAGCCATAGTTCTACTTTTCTTTTCAAAGATGAGAAAAATGAGTTGCCAAGATAGGAAACACATTGGAATTTTATACAATCTAATACAATTCAACACAAAGATGTAAGCAAAAATAGCTTTTGAAATGTCAAAAGGAAGGTTTAGAATTTTACTCAAGAGAATAAATATTTCATCGTGCCACATGTTGGGTTTAATAAAGACTTTTTTTTTCTTAAATGGTACAATGTAAAAGATTTTGACCGTAAACATTGGTTTTATAGTTATAACAAAGTCAAAGAACATGTTCATATTAATCATTCAATTAAATACTATTTAAAAGTTCAATATATTGATGCTTACTTGATGGATACCTTTCATTTATGCTACAAGGAACAAAAGCAATCCAATTTACATCACAATTTACATTTCAATCAATGTTGGTGCAAAGTATTATAACATTGTTGTACTATTTTTAGCTATGGTTGAAAAGTGTTCATGGACATTAATTTTTTACATTGTGCACGACATGTTTTATGAAATGGGTCCTATCAATTTTTAAAGGAACCAAAGTAAATCTGAATGCAAGGAAGTCCATATTTTCTAATGTTCATTGCATAGAGTTTTATTGGCAATTTCAAATTCCATTTGAAAGCATTTTAAGTGATGTGGATCCTATAAGAGAACATAGTGGAATTAAATGTGAGTTAGTCAATAACTTGCATAAAGCTTCATCAATCTAAGTTTCCTATCAATTTGAAGTATATTTTGATTGAGTCAAAACAACCATGTATTTCATATTGTTCAAATGAAAGGATGAGTAAAAAAAAACAAGATGTGGGCCTATGAGAGGTTGTTTCTTTCATATACATTATAAGGTTGGTTTGTAACATTTTTGGAGATTTTAGCCATGGTCGTAACTTTCTTCAACACTTTCAACAAATTTTGTTTGTCTCCTTATTAAACCTATTCATGAAGGGGAAAGTATTACAAAAAAATTGTAAAATGAATTTATTGGTTTGTATAAGATTTGTAATTTTTTGGATTAATTGCATAGTTTTTATACAACATCTTGTTCTCAAATAACTTGTAAATCATTCAATGTTGACTATGTACACTTATGGTATTTACATTGAGTTATTTGTATTTTCACCTCATGCTAGCATACTTATAAAATGTCTTTGTATGTTTACAATTAACATTTACACGATCTAACAAAAAATTGTGTAATTTCTTGTGAAGCTTTTGAAACTAAAATTCATTATATTCACTAATACTTTAATTTAAGAGATCAAGATGTTGCAATTTGAAATGGTTTTGTTAATGATTTTGGTTTTCTTGTTTTTTTTATGTTGGTTGAATTTTTTTTGTTAGTTAGTTTGGTTTCCCACATTAAAAAAAAGGAGGTTTGTGATGTTTTGGATTATTTTCCTTTTTTTTTATGAATATGAAAAGAAAAAAAACTTATAATGTAATTTTCTTGATGTTGAATTTTAGGTTAAAAAGCCTTTTTTTAGTATCCTCATTTATTGGCCATGAATAAGCTGTGACCATTATTGAGGAATATGATACAAAATCCTTATATCCTTCGCTTTTGAAATGTCATTGAATCATTTGCACCCCTTGATTGAATTCAAAAATAACATTGCTAACCAAGGAGTTTGATCCCATGTACATATGCACAAATTTTTGTTGTTTTTCAATTTTAATTGGTTTTTTTTTTGACTTATCATGTTGTATATGCATATCAAGTGATCATATAAATAGAGACTTATTGTATGATAAAAATGGTTGTTGAAAAAAAATTCAAATTATTTTCATAAAATTCTAATGATTTAAATCTTGGAATTTAACAATCCTCACAAGATTTTTGATCACATTTGATTTATATTTGTTACTAATGATGTTTCTTTTGTCATCCCAGTTGAAGTTGATAAACCATTGAAATGTTAAAATCTCTAAGCAAGACTATTGTAATAAATGAAGTCTACAACTTTCATTTTGACTCATCATTGAATGTGCATCACTAATATTCAATTCACTTTTCAACTCAAAATCAAGTCATGGCATCATAATATAAACTAACATACAAGTTTCTAGAAAAATAACAATGTATAGTGTTGAAAAAGCATAGGTCAAACTTTGGATAATTTTGAAAAGTTAATTTTTAAATTGGAGTTTTTTTAGTCAATTTTCAAGTCAAAAGGTATTGAAAGGTGTGTTTTTTTGGATCTTTGTCTTTTCAAAGTTTTTTTTTTTTTTTTGGTTTTTTGTTTTTTAAAATTTTTTTTTTTTTTTTTCCCTCAACACCATAGCCACAAGCATATTTTAAAACCTTATGTACCACTTTGCATCCCATTTAAAAAAATTGAATTTGAGTCTTATTCAATGTATTTGAATGAAGCTTAATTTTCACAAAATCAATTAATTTTTTTGTTAATTGATTGTCATTGGTAATGTGTAGGAATGCGGAGACGAGCATCGCTTATTTTCAAATTTAGGTGTTGTAGTGGTTTAACATCATTCATTAGAGTGCAAGATCTTGGATTCAACTATTTTTCCAACATCATTGATCCAATAGATGCTTGAATAATAAAGAACATTATGCCAATTCAAGGAAAAGCACAAGGAACTTGGTCACACTTTCCTTGGGAAAGCATTTATTTCTTATTATAGATGTCATTTTAATATACCAATGTCACATGTGAGTTAGGCATATAGGTTCAAGCAACACTCCTTCCAAGTGAAAGACACAATCAAATATTTTGAATAAGTTAAAAATATCTATCATTCCATACCTTTTCCAAACATTCTAATCATCATTTTTTTGGGGCCAAATTTTGTTACTTGACAACAAATTTGTTTTGCAGTGTCAATCTTACGATTGCCATATTTTGAGGAAAAAAAAACTGAAATGATCATATTTGAATAACAAGTTTCAATATGTCACTAACACACAGCAACATTCCTTATTTTTTCTAATGTCCTCTCTGACTTAAAGCCAAATTTGGCTAAGACTTCTTGTAGAAGATCACCAACCCACCTACTTCACAAAATTGCAAAAATAACATAAAATGACAGAAACCCTGATTCCAATCAATTATCATGATTCATCTGACCAATAAGATGTGTTACAATTAAACCTGCGCAAGAAAATTTCCCAAAAGAAATATATCGACCATAAATAATACTTGGTACAACATCTCTCAATAGAACACAAATCCAAGATGATCTGTAATAAAAAATATCATTTGGATAGGTAATTTTGGATTGAACATTTTAAAAATGTTGTCCTCATATCCAAAATGACTAAGGTGAAACCACCCATCACAAAACACACGCCTATGATTGAACATTGAACCATTTCTTAGGAGACATGACATTGGTTTCTGTGACTCTGTCACACTTTAAGGGGAAAAACAAAAAACTTTATGTGTCACAAGAAACATGGGTTGATATTGATGAAACCCTGGTATTAGATTGTCAAAAGACATGTTCAAAGCCTTGGGCTTCTATGGATTTGAGAGGATTCACCCCTAGTTCATTTTAATGACACGAATAGTCACCTTCTAATCTTAGAGCACTTCCATCCCAGTCCACCAAGCAACCCATCAATTAAGAATAGTCCCTTTCTAATCTTCTTAGAGCATCTCCATCACATTACACCAAGCAACCCTTCAATTAAGAATTATAGTCCCCTTACAGCATCTCCATCACATTACACCAAACAACTCTTCAATTGCAAGCTGGTGATGAGTGGTGACGAGACTTGAGAAGCCCGTATATATTAGCAAGGGAAGATCAACGAAAATCGACCGCCCCTGTCGAATGGGTGGCGGCTGCTAAAATCAGCCGCCTCCTGCAGAATGGAATGGATGGTAGTTGATTCTGCCACTCACCTCCTCTTGAGTCACTATATGCGGTCACTCTTGGTGCCCTACCTACCATTGACGTCAGTGAGCAAGCATAGAAGGCCAGTCTGCCAGGTTGCAGCCTCCGAAGGCTTCACTAGGGATTTGGCCTATGGGGGAGAATCAGCATTCTACAAGGCATTTTGCCAGGTGTGCACTCCAAAGGATTCCCGGGAATTGCTTACCTTGCAAAAACAGCATTCAAAAAGGTGTTCTGCCTTTGGGAGGGGGAAGTACAAGCTAGAAAGCAAGTGCGAAGAGCATTGACCATTAGTAGAGTCAAGAGAAGAGCATGGAGCAATAGCATTGTGCGAGTTAGCTTACACAACAGAATCAGCATTCTGTGGCCTGGGCCATAAGAAGGTCCTTCTGTCAAGCGTGCCCTCCAAAAGCTACCCGGGCTTCCTTGCCTGGTATAATCAGCATTTTATGGCCTGTTCTCTAGTGTGTATATAATATATATTAATTTTTTAAAAAAAAATTAAAAAACTTTAAATGAAAAAATTGAACTATTATTCATTCTGTCAATGTGGCCCTAAGAGGGTTTTCTTTACCGGCCAAATCTTACCAGAAAATTAAACTAAAAATTAAGACTGTGAAAATGAAGTCATTTATTTTGGTTTTCAATCTCTGATATTCAAAAGAAATTGTAAAGCTTTTATATTTGATTTTAGTAAACTACCAAACATAAGAAAGATGCTCAACTTTCTTACTTTGCTATCTTTTGCTTATAGCCATATTTGGCCAAATCTTCCTATGGCTGATGGCCACTTTGGCTACATCGATATTGACAAGAGAAACACTGGGCCCTAAGTATGCCACAATGCTCAACTTTCTTACTTTGCTATCTTTTGCTTATAGCCATATTTGGCCAAATCTTCCTATGGCTGATGGCCACTTTGGCTACATCGATATTGACAAGAGAAACACTGGGCCCTAAGTATGCCACACCCTGGTTCTACGAATTTGTGGGGGGACCTGGCCGATGATGAGCTTAGTGAGATCAGCACTCATCTTTACATTGTAAGCATGATTCATACCTTGTGGCTTGTTGATTGTTTGTTTGTTGGCTTGAAAGTCTGATAAGGCAGACAATAGGGGTGAACAAGCACCTTTACTGGTACTATGATACAAACTCACAAATACTTTTTTGATTGCTTCTAAATGTTATAAATGTTCCAAGTTGTAACTACTCAAGATCTTGGAGTCCAAATCTGGGTTCAATGTTAACCACTTACACCATCGCGAGAATTTTTTTTATTAGATTTCAAGGGCATCTTATATTTGTCAATATCCCTCCAGGATAGGATATTGCACATACTCCTTAAGAGTGAAGAAAAACCCTTTAAAAATAAATCAAGGATGGGAACCCATCCAGCAAAAATACAGGCAAATGAGAACACAAATACACAACCTAAAGAAAAAACAAAAGCAAACAATCAATCAATATACCTTATGCAAAGAGGACTGATGATTACGAAATGACAATCAACAATAACAAAAAGGAATTAAGATGAGAGAGCTGTCATCTGCCACAAATCAATTAACAATGAAAGTGCAATGGCTATGATGTGTGAAAGAGATGAAGATTGATGAAAGTGCAATGCCTATGATGTGTGGAAGAGATGAAGAACCTGATCAAGTGCAACAGCCTGCTGAAAAATTGTTATGGCTTGTGTACATTGCAGGGCTATGGACATGCACTCTTGATAATAAACAACAAACATCGAGCAGACTAAAGAAGACCGCTGATAATCTTACTATTACAAAATAAAATGAGTGATATCAAGCTAGGGTGAAATGGCATATGCATTGTGAAGTTAATTGAACAGAAAATGGTAGATAGTATTGATTATTGTTCATTGTTCTGATGCCATTTTGTAACAGGCAGGTGCCCACATTCATTCCCATGACCTCTCCATTAAAGGCACGTTTCTTATCTTGACCTACTATCCCCATAATCCCCCCATTGACAACACACTATTAAAAGACAAAAGTGTACAGTCTTAATAGGAGCCCTTTTGGTTCACTGCATTCCTACTGCGGGGAATAACCATTGAGAATGCAATTTTATTTCGATGCAAAGTCTTAGGGGCATTTAAAATGAGCATTCAAGGTGAAAGGTCGAACAAAATGGAGCAATCCTATTAGTTGAGGAGTCATAATTGGAGCCAAAGGCTTTTAGATGAGGATCCAAAATCAAATTCAAGCTAATTTGAAGTGGCATCTATATGACATTATTCAGGAGACAAGTTCGATTGATTCGAATACAAAAATGAAGCTAAAATGAGAGCTCATAGTTGGGAGAACCAAGAAGTAAGCTAGAGTTCAAGGTTGTCTTTTTCATGGTTTTTGCTGTTTTTTTATTGTTTTAAATAAATTTTTTCACTTATTTTGTGCAAAGTTGAAATTGTGCAAGAATGAAAGACATTTTGTGCATTGAGGAAATTGTTGAAAGCACACTTGTCACTCCATTTTTGAGCACATATAGTATTAACATGGCTGAGTTTGTGGATTCACACAAGGTTATTTGAATAGATGAATTTTCAGCTTTTACAAGTGAACAAAATGAAAGTGTTTAAAAAATGAGGACATAAAATTTTGATCATGCAAGGTTGAAACATTCATTTTCGCAAATTGAAGGAGATTTGAATTTAAAAAAAAAATCCTAAACTAGCTCCTATTCTCAAAAAAAAGAAAAAAAAAGCATCTGTAACTACAATGAAAAAGAAAAATATTAATAAGAAGAGGATTAGAGAAAATTGGATGGATGGCAAAATATTACATTTAATCGCACTGTGAGAAAAAATAGAATTTAAATTTATCATAAATACAAAAACTAAAAATAAATTTCAATTTACTTGAAACCCTAGTTGTGCTTGTTTTGGTAAAAAAAAAATCGAATTTGAAACTTGAATGAAGTAATTTTTTTTTTGAAAATAAAAAATAAAAAATAAAATTGATACATTGTAATTAAAAAATAAGACCACCAAGATCTTGTGCCTATGCTCATCTAATGTGTCTGCAGTGCAATAGGAAGCAAAAGACAAGTAAAAAACATTTGAGAAAAATGAACAGATGATGCAAATCTCACAATTTATATCAATTGGACCCTCAAATTGAACCCTATGTCTTCAGACACACTCGTGGGATGTTGGTGGGAAAAACTATTTTTGTATATGAAGAAGGGTCCAATACAAGGATTCAATCTGTTTCAATTTGTCTCAAATTGGTCCCTTAGATTTTGGACCCTGGAGTGTCATCTAAAGTGGCTCTTAGTTAGCAAAGCAACAATGTTTTAGCAAACTCATGTAAACATTATTTTGCTCACATGTGATGGACACAGCTGCAATCTTTTGATTTGATTACCAAAGCAACAACAATTACATCTGTACCCCTGTTCTTCTTCTTCTTGTGTTTGTGTTGAGCAAGTTCGTTTTGTTTTTGGAATTGTTGCTGAGCTGAGCGAGTCATGGCAGCTGCTGCTGCTTCTCCTCCTCCTCCTTCTTCAGCTGCTCATGAGAACAAGAAGAAACCAGAAGAAGAAAGAGACGTTAACAACATGGCACAAGCTGAAGTTACCAATGTTTTCAATCTACAAGACCAAGAAGAAGCTGTGACCAAGATGCTGCAATCAACTTCAATGGGCCAATATTATCTAGGACAGACCAAAATGGAAGATTTCTTCATACCAGATCGCACATATGTGCCACACAACAAGTATGCCCAAGAAGAAGAAGAAGGTGGTGGTGGAGCTGGTGGTGGTGATGAATTGCCAGTACTTGATTTTTCAGTTGCAACTGAATCTCCATCGTCAAAGAAAACTGAGAATGGAGGAGAACCAAATCCACAACAACATCATCAAGATTATGCAACTCGAAAGCAAGCATTGATTTCCCAGTTGCTGGAAGCGGCTGAAAGTTGGGGTTTCTTTGGGGTGGTGAATCATGGAATCTCCTTAGAGCTCATCAGTCGGATGCAAGCTCATGCTCACAGATTCTTCCAGTTGCCGCTACAAGAGAAGCTCAAAGGCTCCCCCAACGGAAGCTTGCTGTATTCCTACACTACAGGCAGCGTTGACGTCCTCCCCACCAAGTGGTGGAATGAATCCCTCCAACTTATTTGGACACAAGAGCAAGTTCAACTGTTCTGTGACAGAATAGTATGGTCCCAAGACCATCACGATGCTCACTACAATCCTAACAGCTTCCGGTAACACCATATCAAGCCACAAATCGTTTCTTCAGCTTCTGTTGAATCTTTTTCTGGAAGTTCTCTTTTGGAGTTTTATTTTTCTCCCTGATACAATTGCACCTGATTTTGATGAACAATAATAGGGAAGATTTTTTGGAGTTTACGGCTGCTTTGGGGGAGCTTGGACGTCGGATCATGGAGCTTTTGGCAGAGGGACTTGGGCTTCATCCGGATACTTTCAATCGTCATTTCAGAGCTGAGAGCCAGTCGACTCTCCGCTTGAACTATTACCCTCCTTGTCCGCACCCAGACAAGATCGAAGGTATGTATGAACACAGCGATGCTAGCTTGATCTCTATCCTGCACCAAGATCAGGTGGGTGGACTTCAGATCTTGAGAAACGGCAAATGGGTGGGTGTGAGACCTGATCCTGCCTCCTTCGTTGTCAACATCGGCGAGATTGTCATGGTGGGTTTGGTTTCATTAAACCCTAGCTAGCTAATGGATCATGCAAAAGTGCTTTGAAAGCTCTCCAGCAGCTCCTTATCTTCTTGAGAGAACGGAAGAGAAGATAAGAGAGAGAGAGCTTTCATCTGAGCCCTAATCTTTCTTCTAGCTTGTTTTGCACCCAGTCTAGAACTCTGTGTGTGTTTTCTTTTCCTCCAAGTGCTTGATACGAATTTCAGCTTCCTCTTTCCAGCTTTGTGTCATCCTGACAAGTGTACTGAACATTGAGGATGGTGCTCTGTGTGTGGTGTTGATCTGCAGCTGATGAGTAATGAGAGGTTTTCAAGTGTAGTTCACCGAGCTGTTGCCAATAGTAGTGAGGCTCGTCTGTCAATGGTTTTCTTTTGTGTGCCAGTTCATGAGGATGTTTTGACTGTTGCTGAAGGGCTCATTGATGCAACCCATCCTGCCAGATTCAGGCCCTTCAATTGGGGAGACTATCTTAAAATCTTATGGAAGAAAGATCGACCAGACTACTATAGGCCTGGGAAAACATCATCAACAAAAACATCAGGGGAAGAAGAAGTTGACAACAAGGAATCATGACCCGATGTTTTTTTTTCCTCTTTTTTTGCCATTCTTGGAGCAAGCACCCATCATCCCAAGTATATAGCTACACCTCTTATACAGTAACCAACAGGTGAATGTCCTCTTTGTTGCACAGATTGCCAACTTTGTTTTGCAAGTTTGCAACTGAATTATAGAGCACTGTAAGTACACTTGCATCTATATTCTACATCTTGATTCTGCTGGCTGCTGATTTTCATGATAGTTCTACTAGTAGTGCTTTCTGCTGTTCTTGCCCAGCCTGCAAGTGACCCATTAGCTTCTCTGAGATCATGGTGATGTCTTGTTGAACATGACTCTCCAAGCTGCATCCTCCCATGCTGCTGGTTTTTGCACAGTACATGTCAACCAAGCTATGAACCTGCCCCATGAAGACAACATCTGAATCCCATCATCCACTGTCAATGATCTGCAGCTCATGAGCACTACAATGTATGCTCTGTTCAAGTGCATGAAGGGAGTGATCCAGATCATAATGTTCATCCCCATAAGCTGCCGGCAGATGATGCATTCAGCATCCCTACAGAGTTTGGTTGCACACCTTTGTGTTCCATAATTCACTGAAATAGTTTTCTGCCTTCTGTGAGTTGCCTGCTGCATTTCACGGCCTAATATCATGGCATTGTTCCCACTTGTGACCAAGTAGTACATCTTGAAATCTGGCATATCTTGTTGAGCTTCTCTTGTTCATGAGCATTGACCTTAATGGTTTGCCCCATTTTGCATACATTGTCAATGAGGTTACACTGCCCTTGCAAAGATGTCAGACTTGAAACCATGTTCCTTCTGATGTTATTGTTCATGAACATGCCTGCCATGATCTTCAAGTGCCCCTAAACTAGCACATGCAGTGATGATCGCCTGAAAAAAGTGAAATTGTCAGGACTTCTATTCCTTAGTGTCATTGGATTTGTTGGAAAAGTGCCTGCATCACCTGCACAAAGTGCCCATTCTTCATGTATTTGTGAGCTTTCTTATTCCATCCAAAAATCTGCAATTGCTCTGTGTCTAATGCTATTTGAGCTATCTCTGCAGCCAGCCATGGCAGGGTTTTGTTGGTCCAAGCAATCCAGAGTGCTTCCTGTGTGTCTTATGTTTAAAGTCTGGATAAGTACCTGCAGTACAGAGGATCTGAAAAGAACATGTGCCAAATTTTAGACCATGGCACACTAGGATGATGGCACATGTGCCAAATTTTAGACCATGGCACACTAGGATGATGGCAACTAAGAGCAACAAAATTGACACCAACAAGAGCTATGGATTGTGAACTCTGACAGGATTGAGATTCAGTTACCTTCAAGAGCTGTGGCTCCATTGACATGTGAACTCTCTAACAGGATTGATGTTCAGTTACCTTCTCTGATCTCTGCAATTCCACCATTATGACTTGGATCCAATTTAGGAAACTCTTGCCAAATTCTAGATTGAGCTTCACATGAGAATCTCAATGCACTGAGTGGTTGTCAAGTTGGGGGTTACAACCCATAACCTTTTGACTGACCTCTGTTTCATTAGCAACCTACAAGTTAGCACAAGGTACTGCCCTGGGCTCTCATTGGTCCAATGATTCCATAACCCTTCTTTGCTTCTTGGATGTCAAAGATTTCATAGTTGCTCTCTGTCGGGATGAAAAGATGGCATCTTGATTCTCACAAGGGGCGCTAAGGTCTGGTAATCAGCTTCATTCACTGGTCGCTTGTGAATAGTCAGGGTGTTCATGTGCCTAGTGAATGTGCTGTGACTATTCATGGTACCCTGCACACTCTGGTTGGTTGCCTACTCCACAACTGTCTATTGCAAATAACTGGTGATCTTTCTTTCACTAGTCAAGCCAAGGGGAAGCCATGACCTATATCATCACTCTGAAAATTTGAGAACTAAAAATACTACCCCTTTGAAAAACTAAACCCTAAACTCTGAAAACCCTAACCCCTAAACTCTGCCGGTTGATGTGTTTGATCAAATGTTTTAACTGTGCTGAACTTGAATCTGTTGTAGTGTAGTGGAGACCACTTCATCTCCCATGCATCAAAGCTGAAATTATGTTCCTCTGGAGATCACCAGTTTATCTGAACACTCCTTTTCCTCAACTAAAGATTTTAAATGACCAATGATTGTAGCATGAAGCTTCTCTTATTTTAAAGCCTATTCAATGTTCTTTATAAAATAATTTTGTAATATCAAAAGTTTCCAAAGATAATTAGGCCAAAGTACTTGAATTTGCGCTAAAAAAGACATTTCTCAAATTTTTGGGCAAGGAGACAACAAAATTTGTTGAACCTATTCTGATTGGAAATTGCACCTATTTCATTGGACTCTGAAACCCACTGCAATAATATAGAGATCTATAACATACATTTTGGCTGCCTTGGGTTAACCATCACTTAGACTGGTATTGTGGTAGAAAACCATTATGTTTTTTGAGTTGCTACTAAATGCTATAAATCATCCTGTTCTTCATATATGAAAGCAAAAAAACTAAAACATCCTTCCATGCTATTGACTGCCTACAGGAACATATTATGGAAGTTTGGCAATTGATATATTTGTCAATATTGGGCATATTCAGTCCATTTGGTTCATAAAAAGGTCAAATTTACAGGTCAAAATCATATTTTTCAGGTATTCTTTTTGCAAGCTTCCTCAAAAATAACATCATTGGAACATAATCCAATCCAAAGAGTTTGATTTAAAAATTCTGTTAAACTCAATGTAATTAGACATACTGTTTTTCTTTGTTGAGCACCTCGTCCTGGACAGCTTTTTGAGCCTGATGTGGCATATAGGATGAACTTGCTGCACATGTTTGTCATCTTTCATAAGATTTGTTGAAAGATCTTAACCCTCCAGCAAGTGTCCAATAATTTCCACAATTTCTTTATATAAGTACTAAGGAAGTAGGAATATCACAAAATTCCAGAAAAGACAGTTCAATTTTTGCATTTAGTGCCCAATAACACAAATGGCTGCTTGCACACACTCAAGAAGGAGTAACCCCGGGATGCGTAATTTATCAAGCTCAATGTGGGAGGAGGGTCTGTAGAAAGCGTTGGGGGTAGTGGTAGTCTAGAGTGATTGGAGTAGGGAGAAGAGAGAGCAGGTGCTCTATTAGGGTTTGCAGAAATCGACCTCTTGTGATGGCGGCTTTTGTGCAGCTCCTTGAAATGCGAAGTGATGTGTGGTGGACGTAATTGCAATTGGTGATGTTGTTGAAGCTCAACTGAAGGCTTCTCATCAAACCCATGGTTGATCGATTTGACTGGCCTAAAGGCTTGAGTAGTTGCAATATTGGGAGATCAATCATACAAACCTAGACACGATGAAACTGCATGGATCCATCAAATTGCAGCAAAATTATACTT
>Ga0209208_10002905_pt1 | contig 24624 bp, 18 predicted proteins | sample S1TSphfallax_3_FD_187694 | JGI IMG/M metagenome (GOLD analysis project Ga0209208, IMG submission 187694) | Host-associated microbial communities from peat moss isolated from Minnesota, USA - S1T2_Fd - Sphagnum fallax MG (SPAdes) (version 2) | ecosystem: Host-associated > Plants > Peat moss >...
ATTGTTTTACAATTATTCATTGATTTGTTCTTGAAATTTCCAAACTTGGTAATAATGTTTTGTAATAATCCCATGTTCATTCACCTTTCTTGACAATTAGGATGAACATTTACACCTTTGTTCTCAAGGTTACTTTCAACAACTCAGTGGAGCTCTTTTTAAAATCCTAAAAGAATTTTTGACAACACTTCTACCTCTATTGAAATGTCTATTGAATGATAATTGTCTATTTGTGGGGAATAATCAATCGAAACATTGAAGGATATCTTTTATCATTTATTATGTAAAGCTTGAATTCATTACGGTTCATTTGAAATAAATCTCCATGAGTAGCCTTTAATGCAAAGCTAAAATGTACAAAATGCAAATGTTGTTCATGAACCTCAACATTCCAACAAATAGATATCTAAACTTCTTCATCCAATTGATTATGGTTTGAAGTTGCATGTTTTAGGATTTCAACTTGTATCAAAAGGAATTAGTTACATATTGCCATTATAGTTTGAGAATGTGAATTTGTGTTACATCAATCAGCCTATGGACTATTGGAAGATTACAAAATTCTTTGAAACTCATCATCACTTGAGCCAAGTCTTTTCCTTTTAGCTAGATGATTTAATTTCAAAACACCTAATTCATGGACCATACAAATTCAAGCAAAAGAAGATGAATAATGGACTTGCCCACTACAAATATTTCATTATAGTGTGGGTATTCAACTTTCAAAATGAATTGTATAGAGAATGCAACCCATTTGGTGATAAGAACTTTGCATTCATATATTGTATCTCTTTTCTATGCCATCAAATGTTTTAGCTTTGTGTTTAATTATTGCACAAACTCTTGTGTCATTCTAAAGTGCTTGATCTACTTGGAATTATTATATTGAGTCATTAGAAAAAATGTAAACTAGGTGGTTGATTTCACTTTCACCCAATCACCAATTTTTTTGCTAAATAGCAAACAATAAACAAATGACATTTTGTACTTGTGCAACCTAATGACATCCACAACAATTTGAAAATTGTTTTAGATTTTCAAGGAATTTGTTATGTTGATGCTCGAACAGGAAAAATTCATTTCATCATAATTTTCTTCATAACATAACAATAGAGATTCATGTTTTTGGTAGACCAACTTTTCTTTGTAACATAACAACAAATATTCATGCTCTCTAGATAAACTACAAGCAATGTGCTAGCGGCACAAGTTTGATCAAACACATGTTGTGCATGATGTGTGATGATACCAATAACAAGGATCTGCAAAAGAAAATAAGAAGTGAGAAATAACAAACAACAAAACACAACTTGCAACAAAAAGAAATAGGAAGTTCAAATATCAATAAATGAAGTAGTAGAAAAATATGATAGAAAATATGCACATCTACAAGTAGTTGATGACGATGTCAAATGAAGGATCAATAAATTTGAATAAATGTGAACTTGAACAACTAAACAAAAACTTAAATGACTAACCAAAACCTTAAATGACTATGAACAATTTTGAAAAAAGGGCAAAACTTAAGCAATTGTGGATGTGAAGAACTTGAGCAAGAACTTGAAAAGAAACTTGAGCAAGCTCTAACTATGAAGACATGGAATGAGAAGGGAGAGAGAAAGTTGACATAAATCTATGCAATATTGCCATGATTAAAAGGCACCCATTGTTTGTAAGAACCAAGGGAACAACTTGCATTGTTGAAATGAATGTTCTTTTACATGTAAAGTTGTGAATGGAGGTAAAGGTTTAAGTTAGTAGTAAATGGGGATTTGTGTCTAAATGATGGTAGGTAGGTTGGGTAAGTTAGGTTAACACCTATCAAAATATAGGTTAATTGTCAATAAGTAGGGGTTTTACCCATAAATGGCAAATGTACCTTAAGTATTTTGGAGGTAGAAATTTAGCAGTAGGTAAGGGAGGCAAATGATTAATATTCCATTCATTTCAAAGATCTATTCTATTTATTTTTATTTTTATTTTATTTTGTTCCTATGTGATTTTGGTTATTTGCATTATTATCTCATGTTAAGGAATAAAAATTGTTAGGTGTACAATTATAAACTAAATGAAAGAATTTGGAATGCAATAATGTTTCAAATTAAGTAAAATTATTGTAAACATCATGGCACGTACCTCATGTATTTTACACCTTTATCAATGTTTACAAATTTGTGTGAATGATCAAACCAGATGGGGCACATCTTCCTAGGTTAAAAAGCAACCTCACCAAAAGCAAGTGAAAGCTTTCATGAACATATTCAGAGTCAATGTAACAAGTTCACTTACTTTAGGTCGAATGTTTTGTTAAGTTATTGTTGATGGAGTTCAATTTGAGTATTGTATGTGCTACACAAGTAGGTGTTTATTGCTCCATTCCATGATGCACATGCATCCTTTTTGATTGGAAGTGCTGATCAAGAATGCACTGGTGTGCAAATGTTGCCATGGACTTGATTTGGCATTGGGTTTCTAGGTACAAAAGGGATTGTACAACATAGAAGCAAGCTCAAAATTTCCATGGATGCTTTTACTATTCATGAGCACCCATGTTAACAGACCTACACTTTTTTACTTGCTTCACTACTATTGAGTACCACAAGTGGTGTCCTGCACTGAGAATCAACCGATTGCAATAACCACATGGTCTTTTGCACTCATGACAAAACCACAACATTTGGCCACTACAGAGGTAAAGGATAGAACAAAGGATGGACAGGTGAAGTGAACAATGTCATGTACAAGATGAATATCATCATCAAGAAGTGTGAAGTGGTGGCTTTTGAAAAGTTTGGATATGTATGAGAGCAACTCTGTTGTGGTCAATTTAGACAAACATATAGAAACCCATCTTCAGGAAACACAAACTTTGAATAAGAACTGCCTGGGAGCTTGAATGAGAAATACCCATACTCACAACCATTTTGAAATGGATCACCTATGAGCACCTACAAAAGAATTCACCCTGCTTGAGTGAGAAAACACCCAAACTCACACCATTCATATGGGTAACCCCATGAGCAAATACAAAAGAATTCATCCTGCTTGAGTGAAAACATCCAAACTCATACCATTCATATGGATAACCCCATGAACAAATACAAAAGAATTCATCCTGCTTGAGTGAAAACATCCGAACTGACACCATTCATATGGATAACCCCATGAGCAAATACAAAAGAATTCATCCTGCTTGAGTGAAAACATCCAAACTCACACCATTTAATATGGACTACCCCAGGAGCAACTACAAAAGAATTTTTCTTACTATGTCAAGCTTGAAGTTAATTGTCACATTTGTTTCTGCAATTTTTGAGGTACGTGTTTGTTCCACTCCAAACCCATCCAAATGATTGATCCTCCTGTGATCCACACAAAATTTTGAACCACAAAATCAAGTTTCATCATCTTGTTAAGCAATTAAGTCATCAGAAGTATTGAGAACCCTCCTCCATACTTACAAGTGAGTGATCAATCAGAATAGAGATTGTGCACAAGAGGAAAAGAAAAAACTGAAAAGAGATGTGGTCAATCAGTCAGTTTTGTGTTCAGCAAACAGTAGATGTGACAAAACTACCTGAAACAGGATCACTACAGACTGAATCCCCATGATAAGGAGACTGAAACCTTAAACCCTAAAACTTGTGAGACCTAATGTTTGTGGGAGCAACCAACTGCAAAGTACATATCTATGAGATTGCTGAGAAATCTGTACAACAACTCTGTCGAATCAACACAACAAATGAGTCATAACCTTGCGAGAGTCATTCAATCAACATTGTATGAGCCCATCATCAATCACCTTCTCCATCACGAATAGCAAGCAGTGACAACCTATTGCCATGACTACTACCACCCCCTGACTTAATCAGCTCCCAGTGTTGGGGTGTGAATATAAGTGTAGAATCTCACACATTAAGTACATATAAAACCCTTGTATGATATACAAGCTTGTGGACTGCAGCCTGCACTAGTTTGGATGCAAGGGGTTGAGGAGGCAGAAAACAAGAGACTGAGAGAAGAAAATAAAACGAAGAAGTTTGCAGAGAGGGGTGTGTGAGACAAAAACAAAAACAAAAACCTAACTGAAGAAGTTTACAGAGAGAGGGTGAGTGAGAGAAAAAAACAAAAACAAAACCAAGTAGTTAGGAGAGAGAGAGAGAGGGTGAATGAGAGAAAAAGCCTAAAACAGAAGCAAGACGTTTGCAAGAGAGTAGGTGTTGTGGTCTGCAGGTACCTGCAAAGATGAACAAGCTTGCAACATTCTTGGGTGCCATGGTTCCATAAATGAAGCATTCGATGAGGAAGTAGCCAAGGGCATACACAAAGGAGAGGAAAGTTGCTTGGTAGAGGGCCCGATTGCTAAGGTTGAATGCACAAAGAACACATAGCGTACATGTCAACAAGGTCCACACTGCAAACGTCCGTCCATGTACATCTGCCACTGTTTTAAAAAACAAACAAACAAACAAACGAAGCAGGAGTCCTCAGAGATGTTGTTGATGATGATAATGTTGCAATCAGTAGCAGTTTGCACATTTCACACTTCACTGGGATGGCCAAAAAGGATCCTGACCAGATTGCCACAAACCCACCAGAGGAGCTTGGAAAGGAAGAACAAAGACCCAAGCTCAAAACAGCAGAGGAAAGAACAGCAACAACATCAAGAGCAATGCAGGCATTCAGAGAAGAAGAGGGGGTTGATGAGAAGGGAGAGAGAGGACGGATCTTGTTGCCACTTACTGACATCCAGTTTGGAGAAGACTGCCAAACGCAGAGCCCACACATCGAAGAAACCGAAGTAGACTGCCGTAAGTCGAAGGAAGCCCACCAGCAGCAACCAGATGCTCAACCGCTCCATCCCCTGACGCTCTTGTGTGTGTCACTTTGTATTCCGCGAGGTTGTTCTCTTCTGTTATGTTCCTCTCTCTTCTGTCTCGACTCTCTCTAGCATTCTTCTTCTTCTTCTTCCTCTGTCTTGGGTTTTGGTTGTCTTATCCGTGCAGCAGACCTGCAGACAATCGACCGGTACTACTGACGGCTGGGCCCATAACCATACACTTTGTTTTTTCTGCGACAAGCTGCGGCTGCTGCTGCTCCAAATGGGCAATCAAGAGACCCGAGAAGGCAGAAGAGAGTTACCGAATGCACAAACAAGGAACAACCCTAGCTACATGTTGGCAACGGTTACAGTTGAGAGAAATCTCGTGTCTGGCGTCGACCCAATTTTCAAGCAAGCATCTCTTCTACTGCTTCCTTGAGTAGCAAGCTCCCATCAATCTTGGGATTGTGGTTGAGATGATGACAAAGCCCGAGTCCACAAAGAAAGCTCCGGACTTGTGTCTGCTGAAAGGCACAGACAAAGTGGTGAGAGGTACTTTCCTACCCTCCTTTGCATAAACCTCATAAACCCCCAAAGAATAACTGATTTTTTTGTATTGCAGTCTTTGATGATGAGAGTTGTGCACAAGCCTCACAAACCCCAAAGAATGATTGATTTTTTTGTATTGCAGTCTTTGATGATGATGAGAGTTGCATAAACATCACAAACCCCAAAGGATGATTGATTTTTTTGTATTGCAGTCTTTGATGATGATGAGAGTTGCATAAACCTCACACAACCCAAAGAATGATTGATATTTCTGTATTGCAGCTTTGATGATGATAGGAATTGCAAAAACCATCAATTGGTTGGTTCTTGTCTCTGCCAGCAATCAATCAGTTCTTGTGTCTCAATTGTTTCTTGTCTCTCCAATCAATTGGCATCCTGATGGTTTTTTTAAAAACAGATATTGGAATGTGAATGTTGATTGGCAACCGCATTCTGATGTTTTCTCCAGCATAAAAGCTGCTGCTATTACAGACATTGTGCATGTGGGCTTGCTTATGGATATTGTACATGCTATGTGCTTGCTTACAGATATTTGTACTTGCTATGGGCTTGCTTACAGATATTGTACTGTGGGCTTGCCTACAATCCTGACAATCTGATGGTTCAGTGTGAAGCTTGCAAGAATTGGTAAGCGCCAAGGTCTCTCTTTTCATCACCCAGGATTTTGGGATAAGAGTATGACTGTGAGTATGTGATGGTGGATGGTATGTGAAAAGGTTTGGTCAGACTGGAGGGTTTTACTAGGTGGTCTTTGTAAGTGTGTCTGCATGTTTTCAAGTGAGGGTTTTTGTGTCACTCTTCAGGCCTTCTATGTTTTGGGAGATGTATTTTGGTACATTGAGATCTAGTCCACCTCCCAACATTGTCATCTCTCATGACAAAAGTTGCTGAATCAACTGTGGTGCTGTAAATCTTTGAGTTCAAGCAGTGTGTTTCTGTGAAAGGCTGTGAAGGCAGTTGGAGTTTGAGTTCATTGCTGACGCAGATGTGATTGTTTATTCTGTTGTAATTAGGTGAATGAACTGCACAATCCTTGTTTCCTTGGATTCTATTGAAGAAAGTTAGTCCTGCTTGTGTGCCTTCCCCCCCCCTTTTTTCCTGAGTGTTGAGATTGCTGTCTGTTGCCCCAGGTGAGACATTCTGGCATCCATGTCACTGCTGGTATTCCATTCCAGAAACCTGCAGGATGGAATTTTGTTGAATTTTGTGGCACCAGCTTCAATCCAACAACAAATTGTCTTAAATTGTTGCAGATGGTGACAATGAAGGGAGTGAAAATGTACATTTGGTAACATCATTTTGTTAGTGGGAGGTTGCAATAAAGTAGTGATGTCCATGCACTTGTGAGCTTGTTCTCGGAAGTGCTTGATATTGAGTTCTTGGCTTGTGATTTTCAGGTGGCTGACAAAATGTGGGAATGGATGTAGGTTGCACAGCTGACTATAGAGAAGTACATATGTGCAGGTTGCACATGAGACAACTGCACTAACAGAATTGCACCTGACAGGTTGAGTCCAAGGTAACTATAGAGTGTAAGGCTTCATCTTTGCCATGTTTCCTCTTCATTGCATGTTGCATTCTCAAGAGATACTCAATAGATCCCTTTGCGTGGTTTTCACTCCAGATCAAATTAAGAAGCCAGTAGAGGGTCTAAGGCACCTGAAATATGCAAAGATGAGAGCAGTGATTTGTCTCTTGAGTGCTTGCTGTCAATATTTGTAGGAGGAGCAAAAGCCATGAAAATAGTGCATGTTTTATGTTGCATCCGTTTCTAGCTCAGTGGATGTGGCTCGAACATTATTTCCAACAGAAACAGGTAAATCATTCTGTGCTACACTGAGCAAAGTTGACTGCAGATTGATTGTAATTTACTTGTGAAGTCAGCTGATATGTAGAGATGTTGTGGACTTTTTAACTACCCACACTTGATAGAAGATGCAAGCTCGTCTGTTGCAAGACAAATTCTTTGGTGTTGAGTTGAAAGATAGACTCTGTCAAATTCTTGCCATTTGCAAATTCCCTGTTTCCTGCTTGGGTTGTGAAAACCAGTTGGTCTCTCTTACACCCTTGTTATACACATCAGGTTACATCATAGCCTAGGTTGTACTTATCAGGTTATGTTCCAGCCTATTACTTTAGACATGTAAAATGCCGCTTGTTTTCACAAATTGATGGAATGCAAGTTATGATGTGTGGAACTAAATTGGACTATATAAAAAACCTTTAGAATCAAACTTCAACCTCTGATTTTGCAAGGTGATTCAAGTTGTGATGTTTTGGGCTGGACAGTGGGGAGAGCTACAAAAATGGATGGCATTCGGTTGTCATATGTGGATTTTCTTACATCATTTTGTCCTTGTTGGCTCTGTCTTTCAGGGAGAGAATATGGGAACAAAATGATGCAGTATTCATTCCATTCTCATTTGGACCCACATTTTGACAATGTAGTTTTCATTCGATTCTCATTTGTTCCCACATTTTGACAATGTGGTTTTCATTTGGTTCTCATTTGGTCACACTTTTTGATGACATTTGGTCTCACATTTTGACAAATGTTTACGAGTAATGATCTGAGTTCATCAAAATGTGGGAACATTTATGAGTGTTACTGTGAGTTCATTTTTTGTGAACTTGTTGGAACATTCCTTGTTACTCTTAGGTACTTATCGTCTGGTGGATTTTGTTGCATCTTTCTCTTTGGTGTTACTAGTCCTAGGCACCAGTCATGAGATGTTATCTCTTTATTTTGCATTTGCAGCCTAATCTTGACACACTAACAAGAATTGAAATCAAGGAGGGTAATTTGAATTTGAGATGTATGGATTAGTGCTCCACCTACAGATAATAGAGACACTTTATGCAGATTTCAAACATGGTCTTTAACACAATCATAATCACAACTTTTGAAATGTGTACTCATGTTTACATGCTTGCTAAATGCGGAAGATTTCTACTGCTAGCCATCTTGTGTTCCCTAAATTTGAGTAAAAGGGAGAGAAAAAAGATCCCCACAGAAAAATCTTCTCCCACAGGTATCCCTTTTTGTGGCAATCTGTTCACTTGCTTCATGGGTGGTAAATTACAGAGGACAATGATCAAATGTCTTGAGTGGTCTCTTATGATTGATGGCCTCAATGAAGGACACCCTCCCAAAGTTTGCTGGTAAGTTCGAATAATTGTACAATGTAACTGAGCTACAAACGCATGTGACTAAATGTACAGCCCAATGCAATTGAAAGCCACCGATCAAAATCTCCATGCTGGTATCAAGTTTTGTGGATTGATATTGGAGGATATGTCTAAACTTTAAAAGGAACTGAAAGTACTAAGCATCAGAAGCTGCTTTGGCGCTTTAAGTCTTTGGAAAGAAGACTCACCAACCCACCAAGAGGTGGTTTCATGATTGCCCTGTATGCAGCCTCATTGTAAGGAGCCTGGATGAATTTCACATAGGGCCTGAAAACGCTGAGAGTCTTGTGTCTCTGCTCCGCTTGTAAGGAAGTATCTTTTTTTTTCTTTTGAGACGAGAAAAGGGATACAAGACCATCCCATGAAGGAGTGTGATGTCTTCTTTTTGTTGCCAGTTTGGTGGAGCTTAGAACACCAGAATTGCTCACAAAAGGCAGGTATTTCCGAAAGCTGGAAGATTCTCCCTCTCTTGCATCTGGAGAAGAGGGCGTCAGGAGTACTGAAGAGAAAGAGAATGATCTTGAAGTAGGAACACTAGATGTTAGTTCAGGCCCATCCACCAAGGAGAGGTTTTTGTCATTTTCCTGTGGAGATAGCTCGTGTAACCCTGGAGGGAGTGGAGCTTCATCAATGCCTGTAATGGACAATACAACATGTAAAACATTCATTTGCTGCACTTGGAGCTAGAATAATGGCAAAGGACTATTTGCATGACCAAGAAGAGTTAACTTCAAAAAGAGAATTGCTGACCTTGTGAAGTGTGTTTGTTGACAGAATTGGGAAGTTCTGAAATGGAGTGGCGTCTAGATATAAGGGGATATGATGATGAATGCAGAGGTGCCTTTGGACAGGGAGATGCTTGTAGATCTTCTCTGTAATCCTTCAAATAAACAAAGCTCAACTTTCCTCTTGTTGCTGGGTCAACAAATGTGCAGACTCCCTGGAGTGCATTGTAAGTCAGTTCCTCAGCACTGGAATGCAGCCATGGACCTTCAGTGTAGAAGTGCGCCTCTCAAATCAAAAGACAGGAAACAGAACTGAAATACTGACAGAGCACTAAACAGGAACCCACCTCCTCACCTTCCAGACATAGTAGAACATGGAGGAGGCATCAACAATGAAGGCTTTAGCTAGCCTCTCTGGGTAATGGTCAGCTAGAATTTTCAGAGTCGTGAGGATTCCACTTGGTGATGGAGCACTGACCCTTGAGTAGCCTGCAGCATATCAGGAGTACATTACAAATTTAAGGCATACATGCAGGAAACATACATGCCCCAGAAACAATTGTGATGCTGTCTGGATAGCAAATAACATCAGCCAGTCAGACAAATAGTGTCAATGGAGACAAAGATACGTCTAGCCAAATAGTTTGCAGGAAAGCATAAGGAATGTACCCTGTGCATCTAAGATAAGAACCCATTGAGTAACTCCTGGAGGCATGGCGGCTACAGCAACCTCCATTGTGAAGACTATGTTTAGCAGATATCTGATTTAAGAGGAGAGAGTTAGTTTTGTCAGTTGAAGCAAGGCTCACCTTTTCACCCTAGAACTACATCTGAAATTGAAACACCTTTGATGTAGCCCAGTACTACAACAGCCTCAAAGTGCAGTCACACACAAGGGCAGGCCATTTTTGAACTCCTGGCCAATACCTGAGCTATGACCAGAACAGGATAGAAGTGGCAGCTGACACCAGTAGAAGAACAGATCACACAAGCTGCATAGCCTCAACATAATCTGGAGCCTTGACTGTGAGCCTAAACATGTGATACTGATCTATCTATCACACTGCACAAATTTGTTGGTCTGGGGATCCAGGCTTACTGTTTGTGTCTATGATTGGTGAGCTGGTCCGGCTTCTTCTTGATAACCTGTATGTCCAAGAAAAAATGGCTATAGAGACCAATCACAAAAAACAGGAAACGTTTTCAAAATGATTACTATCTGAGAAGAGCTTCCATATATTGAGCTACAAAAGATATGTTGATGAATTATCACAAACTTTTGGTCTTGAATATCTATATCTGCAGCATGGTTACATCATTATACAAAAGACTTGATAAGATCAAAGAGGGTCCTGGTGGCCGTTTCTCAAGCCACAGACAGAACAAAAGAGGACCTACCAAGACGGGTCGACCGTCATCATCCAAGCCAGCAACGTATGCGGTTCCAGTTGCAAGCTCGGCAGGAAATTCGTCTGCTATAAGATAGCCTGCAAAGAGCAACGCTCAATTCTTGTCATCGATATGACGATCTGCACATGAAGAAAATTCGACAAAAGTGCGCCAGACGTCTAAAACCAGAGCTGGTTCAAGGCACTGTTCTTTACCGATATTGATTTTCTCCCGCCAGTTCAGAGTTGCCTTCAGCAATCTCGCTGCTCTGCGGACATTGTTCCCTCGGGCTTTCAAGTAACGCTCCACGCAATCTTCATCACAAAACTCAGCCTGCCGTAGAGAGACGGAAGAGGAAAAACCAGTTCAGAGGAGAAATGGCTGCTGAAAAGCAATACATCAGGACCGATCACTGAACTCTAACTTCATGCTCAGAGGAGCACTCAATTCCTAAGTCTGCAATACATAATCATCGGACTTTTTTCTGAAATGTTCAACGCTTTCTTGAAGCAGGCGGGAAAGAAACGCATGCTCTTGCATTGTAACTGTGTGCGTTACAAGGCGTTCTTAGGAGAGATCGGTGAAGAAGTTGTTGAAGAAAATGCAATGCGACATTGCCAACAATAACATGAAGTTGCTTAAGTGGCACAAGCGCGAGATCGCATTGCGTCAACGTCTACCACGAGGGGAAAGCGGTGGGAACAAATAGATCAGTCTTATAGAGCGACACAATTGTTTTTGAAGGGAAACAGTTACAATTGCCATCGCACCTGCTTCTTGGATAATGGACCTTCCCTTTGCACCAGCTGCAAAACTTGCGCGACTTTCTCGCTGAGGCTGGACTCCGGCTCCACCTTAACAGAGGCCATCACTGGATTCCTCTCCATTTCGGAAGTGGCAACAACTTCTAGAGTTCTCGGAAGGAAGGAAGGAAACAAATCCAGCGCTGATAATTACATATTAATCCCAGCGAAGCGTACTAAACCTCGCGCGCAGGAACAAAGACAAGAACAACAAAAATAAAACGCCCGTACCAAAAAAGCGAGAGAGTCCGGCTTATCAAATGATTTTTCTCCTCTTACTAGGCTAGGACGACGACGTCTGCTTCGTCCTCAGTCCTTACGACAAAGAAGGAAACTTGGCAAAAACAACGCGCCGTACGTAATAATCGCAGACAATTCCACACACATGTTCTTGTACTCCGTTCGTCCGATAGCTTGTGCAAAAAAGTTCTTGTACGCAAAGCAGGCACTCTAGTCGAGTCGCATCGTGCGAATTTTTTTCACGAAGGTACTCCAAAGTGGTTTGAAGACTGAGCCGCGGGGTAGGAGAGGACGACGAAAGCACGACCGCTTTTGAATCTCTGGCTGGCTGGCTAGCTGACTGGCTGGAGGTACAAAGAGAGCGACACGACAACACAAACTTTTGAAAAATCTTCCTGACTCGCTGCTAGAAGAAACAATTTCAAAACAGACAGGCGGGCAGGAAATTTGTCAAAGGTGGAGTACGAATGAACAGTTGAAAACAGAAGACTCTTGATTTTGAATCTTGGAGACTGACAACAGCACTCATCAGGAAAGAAACAGAACTTCTTGCTTGGAAAAGAAGAAGAAGAAGAAATCTAGTTAGTTACAGGTATATTCTAATAAAGCTCTTGTGTTTGTGAATTTTTTTTTGAAAGACATGAAACAGAAAGGAGTGAGACAGTGCCGCAGAAGAACCTGGCTGCTGCTTCTTCTGATCATCGTGGCAGAGAGAAAAGGACGACGGTGAGCGGACAACACAGCCAGCGAGCAAGAGAGGGAAAAAAACAGAAAAGAAAAGAAACGAAAGGAAAGCGCGCGTTGGCGGCGTTGTTGTACCGGTGGCATTGGCGCGCCTCCAGGGGGCGAGCTGCTGCAGCACAGGAGACGGCACTGCCTGCGGAACACCAACAACCACATGATGAGTGAGTGAGGCCCACGTCCGACGTTCCAGGTTTTGCCGATTCTGTGAATCTTGCATCGAACGATCGTGGCCCAACGATGCGGAGAATCTCCACTAAAATTTGAGCTTCACAGTTCCCCTACCACCACGTCAGTGTTTTTTTTATAAGCAAATTTTGTTTGTAGCCAAACTGGCAACCATCCAAAGGAACATGAAAAAAATATTGGCGATCATCCCTAGGAAGATTTAGCCAAATCTGGCTATAAACCAGAAATAGAATTTAAATCTTTAATTATCCTTCTATAATTTTGGCTTACATAATGGAAACCCAAGCATGCAAATCTGGCGATTTTTACATTTAAGTTTTCTCACTTCTGGCGACTGAAAAAAGCCTCCAAAATCACTTCTTTTTCGAGTTTCTAATTTGTAAATTTCGCTCTTAGAAAAACACTGTAAATGGAAATTCAAGTCTTCTAAGGTCTTCCACTTCTGTTCTTCTTTACTGTTGTTACTTACACTGTGCTGCTTCCTGCGAGGCATTATTATTATTGTTGTTGTTGTTATGGAAATTGCAACAGCACGTCTAGAAGTGCAACAGTTGCGCCAGGGTGAACCAGCAGCAGCACTGGTAACCTACACAGTTGTACCTGCTTATTTCAAAAATCAAATAGAGCTGCCTCTCTGGCCGTAACCTAGGGTGGTGTAACAACCTCTTAGAAATTTTCTTTTTCTTTTTCTTTTTTGTAGTGGAAGGGCCTAGGTATAGACCGGTGTTGGCCAGTTATTGATTTTTTTTCAATATCCACCAGATCGGTTATTAAATTTATTTATTTTTCATTTGCACACAGGTTATCAAATATTTTTTAAATTCAAATTTTCAGAGGCCCACCTGGTATCAAATTGCTGGAATAACCAACCAATAAGAGTATCAATCTTTTTTATAAATTTATGGCTAAGAACTGGCTGGTATGCATAAGGGCCAGTTTTTGCAAGACCTTGTTGAAAACCAGCCAATATAGTGCCTAAGCCAGTTATCAAACAGTAAATTTCTTAGTTTTTTTTTTAAATCAAAATTTTTGACCAATCTTTTTTTATTTTTTTTCACATTAAGCAAAACTCTCAAACTCTCATTGTGTAATCAGACTCTCATGGAACCACACACACTATTCCATTCCATTCACACATTTACATGAAGGGTGGATTGGATCAGACTCTCACAATCTATTAGGATACCACCTTGATGATTTGTTAATCACAACTCTTCAAACCCACTCAATCCTTGTTCCTTACAACTCTATAGTTCTAAACTTGCATTTCTCTCTCTAAACATGATTATTTAAAAAAACATAACTTCACTTTCACAATCTAAAATTGAATGAAATTATCTACCTCTCATCTATAGATCATCAAGACTTAATGAAACATGACTAATCCTTATTATTTCATCATGTCCTATCCACTGCTTCCCACCTTAATTTATTCCTAGTTCATAATACATGTAAGTTCTAATAACAATGTGTGATGGACAAAAAGTTACTACAACATGCTACCATCACCAAATTATACCTCTTGATCTATCCCCTACAAAATGCAAATTTGAATTCATGATGATGCCAACAAGACAGGCTGGAGTTGGCATAATGAAAGGTGCTTCAAAAAGTCTTTCAAGACCATGATGATAACATGTAGGCAAGAAATTGTGGTACGTGTCATCATTGATGACATTCTTGAAGAGGAACACCACATTCTCAATGAACACCTAAGCTTGCAAGTTGAATTTATAAAGATTTGTTGATGATGTTGCTTTTGGGAAGTCAAGGATTAAAATCAATGAAATCTAGCTCAATGATAGATTAGTGAAAACGGGTACCTTACAAACCCACTAGATGGTGTGGGTAGATTATGTGTACCATCCATTGGTAGATCCAATTGTTTGATGCACCTTGGCTAGAACCTTCATTTGACTTGTTTCCAATGTCACTTCATGATGTCACTTCCCATCCAAGCTTTTCAATATTGCACATTGTTGTTCGTTTGATATATTCAATACTGACAACATAGTATGTTACTACATAAATAAATTACAAAGAGAAAAGAAAAATATTGGATCAAAAGATGTAAGGGCAAATGCAAAGTTTGCCAAAAAGTTCCACTTACTCATCATTATAAAATGCACGATTCACACAACCTAGTCAAAACACAAATGGACATCATTTAATTTTGTGCCAACGCCATGGAGCACAAAATCACTCATCATAAAACAAAATTTTAACAACCAATGGACCCAACTATGGACAACAAACAAAATAATTGTTGTTCCCAACTTTAGTAGCTTTCTAAGATGTATACATGTTTTTTCATCACTTGCATTCAACCAAGATTAAATATTAGGAGAAAGTTTTATATTTCTTAATTAATCAAACTCTAATTGTTAAATGTCAAAACTTAAGAAAGAAAGTAGATGGCAAACTATAGAAAGTTTCAAAACAAATGTGCATGGGACATTGGACATTTTATCAACTAATTGAAAATTGAAAAATGAGTTGGCCCCACGCATAATTAGAAGTAGTTAGCTTTATTGACTAATACATTTAACCATTGAAGTTGACACCTCAAGAATCCTACTAATCCAAAAAAGTTAATCCTCGAAACACAAGAAAAGAATGTTCATAAACATTCACCCATCATTCCAATTCATGATTAACATTGAAATAATCAACAACATTCATCAATGTATCATTTTCATTAATGATATTTGTTTCTTCCATAAAAAAATCATCAATGGACTACCCTTCTTGTGGGCAATTTGTTCTTGCATCAATTAACCAACTTTTCATTATGAATACAAGCTTGTCCAAATTGTCAACTTGTAGCTTAAATGTTGGAGGCTTGTCAACATTCCAACCATGTTAAAAATCTTTTTAGTTTCAATTTGGGACCCATGAATCCACAAAATTTGTTGAATCACAAAAGAAATGTTGGGAAATTGTGATTCACGAGACTTCCACCAAATCAAGGGTAGTACAAAACCTTTCGGCTTCACATGCAATGGTGAATATGCACGGTTCATTTTTTAGCAACCCATGCAAAGTGGTTTCATTTGAGGTCTCTACCCTAAAGATGGAACCATCATGTCATCTATCAATGTCACTTTAATTAGGCCATCAACACTAGGATTTAAGAACTAAAAAATAACCACCAACAATGGAAACAAAGTCTCAATGTTATATCGTGCCACCATTTGTATCACTTTTTATCATCCAACAAACGCCTTCACTATATCAAGGGATTTAAAATGTGGGTCCAACATCAATGCCACCATGTTGTGAACCTTGCTACCATTATAGGTAGATGCAAAAGCCAAAAATGGAGCCAAGACAAATGGACTTTTGCTATCATACGCACCTATAATGCCCCCAATTCATATTCAAAACCTCCCCTCACAAAATTGAAGGGAGTAAACTTATATTGTGAAATTTCATTTTGCACATACACACTAGAATCGAAAGGGCAACATTTAAGGCATAAGTAAGTAATTAGTAACCTTAAATTTGATTAAAGATACACTACTTCATAATAAGAAACATGGTTTCAACAATCACTTTGCAAATTGCCCATGTGTGTGTTTTTGGCACATCGCCTTATAATTCTTGAGTTTCTTGCCCCCCATAACAAAGATTGATGGCATCTTTATACTCCAAGGTTTTTTGAACAAAATCACCTTACTAATAAACCTACTTTTCATTGGTTTTTTTAGTTTCCAATGGGAAAGCCCAACATTAAGGCATGCCTTTTGTTGTTCATTATATCCTTTGTCAAACTTTTTAGTCCATGTAAGTTTTCTATAAGGCAAATTGTGTGGCCTTCAAACTAACCTCCCAAAAACCAACACACACATTAGTATCATTGCAAGCATATTGGCATGCTTTGCTAAAAGCATGGCCAAAACACAACCCTTGCTAAGGAATTACAAATGCAAGAGGACTACATCTAACCATTGAAGTAAAATTTCATGCAAGGGTGGACAAATTGCCATTTTCATCCTTCACATGGGCAATTAGTTTATCCAATAAATTGTATGATGACAAGTGGTCCTTGACCTACATTTGACTTGCATTACTATTGCACTCCAAATGTATGAGTGGCTTAAAAAAGTCCAATTGTCACATAGCAAGGCACCCACTATGAGTTTATGAAATTAATCACAAGAACAATCATGTTGTGCCCAAATTTGGACATCCACAAGTTTAAAAAATCAGTTGTTGTAACACATGAATCCAAAGTTGGCATTACAAATTGTTCCATGGTTTTGGCCACTAATGAAGGGACGACATCCTAGACCATTTCCTTCCCATTTGGAAACACAACCTGGGGATTCTAACGCATGACCAAACATTTTAGCCACATGTTTTCCACAATAAAAATTGGCATGTAAGATTTGGTAACAAACAACAAGTCTTCCACGAACTTTTGTTGTTGTGCATCATCAGGTTTTTATAAGGATTAACATTCCCAAAGTGATTTATGATGGCCCCATAACCAATAGTGGACCTTTTTTTTCCCTTTTCCTCATTTGACTCCTCTACATCAAGAGCCACATTAACATTTTTCCATTTATGCTAAATGTTTAAATGCTTAACCAATATATGTTTTTTCATAGAAGTCATACCGTGTTGCTAGTTGTATGAAATCATGTCTTTCTTTTGTTTAATGGTACTACTAAAACTATAAATATGGTAGACAAAATAAAAAAATACGCAACACATGGTTTGAGGCATAACATGACTTGGTTTAATACTATCATTCACCACAAACAAATGTTAAGTGTCACAACCCTAGCCTTGGGCTTGCAACCAAGGCAAAGGCATGGAAAGGTGTGGGTCGAGAGTGCAACCTAGGAATCACATTTGCACTCCCAGGAATGTGAGGGAATGAACCCACACACTCCTAAGTGGACTCCCATTTTGGGAATTAGAATCCCTATGGAATTTTGAATCTTCAACGAAATAATTTAAGGGGTCAAAACTCATTAGATTAAAAAGTTTTTTATTATCATTGGGAAAATCTTGAAATTTAAATGTTTAAAATGGGCTCGCATGACTTATTTGAATACTTAAAACACAAGTTATGGCCAAAAGAAGGGCCAAAAGTCAAAGACCAATTTGACTCCCGCCCACTAAAAGTCAAAACTTGCCTTGAAATACATGCGTTCATGTGGCATGCCACATATTGTTAAAAAGTTCTTGATGGGGGCTACAACTTTGTTTTGGACCTCACCTCAATTGAAGGTCTACACAAGAAGCTATGGCTCTCCAAAGTGCTGGGAGTCCTAATTTTGGAAATTTCGAGACTTTCAACCTTGGAGTCTCAGGACAAAATGAAATTTGGGTGCAACCCCCATGGCTAATCATAGAAAATATTATAAAGGGGAAGGTGGTGGCTTTCCTCAAATTTGGGTTATGGTGAATCTTGTGAATCTTATGAGTCCATGTATGCCTGCAACTCATCCGTGCACCAAAAGTGTTCCAACCATGCATTAACCAACTTATTGTTTAGTTTGTGTAAGTCCATGTGAATAATTGACCCACTTGTCACTTGTTCTAATCTCCATCCCGGAGCTCTAGCATGCCCCTTTACCCCCAAAAGGCTACGAGTTAAAGAGCGTACTTCAATTCTTTTTTCCGTTGTTTTCATTTTCAGACTCACATTTGAGTTGTTCAAGGAGTGTGAAGGTGCATCACAAGGGAGGAACAACTTGCGATGAGGCACTCATGATTTTTTATTAAAAAAAAATTGAGTTTTCAATACCTTCCATGCAAGTTTATTTCCACATCCAAATCACTTGGGGTTACAATGTTTTCGAAATTAGATGGTCTATTTGGCATCAAAATTGAACCAATTAATGGCCTTGAATCCTTAACCAAGATCTTCACATTCAAGTCGTGAACATTATCATAATTAAAAGTTTCATGATGATGTTCATTTAAATCAAATGTTTTTGGTTGATCTACCATAATTTGCATTTTGATTTACAATGGAAAAGATCAAAGAACTCCAAATCTAGTTCTAAAATCTAACATTAGGAAATTTTACTAATATAACACTAATGCATTTCTGCAAATTATCACTGAAGAAATAGTTAAAAATTTGGCACTGATGATTTTTGAAATCCTTCACTATTGACAATTGAATCTAACACATATGAACTTTTCTTGTAATTAATAATGAACTTCAAAATTCAAAACCTTGACACATTAATGATCTTCAAAAATTTAACAATGAAAATTTTTTAAAATTTATCACCAATCTTACACTAATGAACCTTAATCCTTTAGAATCATTGAACACAAATTAACTTTCAGAATTTGTCACTCATGGACTTTAGAAATCTAACACTAATGGATTGAATAAACCCCTCAAACATAAATGAACTTCAAATGTTTGACAAATTGATGAATTTTTTAAAATGACACACCCATGAACTTTTGAAATCTTTCACCAATGACCTTTAAAACTTTAGATCCCAAACATTAATGACATTCTCCAATTTGATAGTGATGAATTTTTGTTAGTAACCAATAATGGATTTCAAACTTCAAAACATCCCTAACACACTAATGACCAACTTCAGAAATTTGACAACAAAGAACTTCATAAATCGTTCACAAATCTAACGTTAATGAACCTTTAACAAGAAGTAGATGCAAACTTACTTTGATTATTGTGAGTTGAAGGGAAAAGTCAACATCATGCAACCCCAATAATTATTTAATTTCCATTTTCCCAAGATTTCCACCAATGGTCACAAAAACATTCAAATGAAATCACAAAAAAAATTTACATATGGCTATTGAAACCAAGCCAATATAATAGCAATCTAGTTTAAAAGATTATAAAATAGCCCAACAAAAGCAAAAATTGAAAGTGATAGATGATGAAAGATGGAGTTCTTTTTAGGTTTAGGGCAAATGATGAAGGGAAATTATAATTAAATGAAAATTATTGGATAAAAAACATGAAAATTTTGGATGAAAAATATAGAACCTACCTAGGTAGGTGTGAAAGCAGCCCATCAAGGTATATTTAAAATATTAGATTTTATTAAATTGATGTACCTTACCAATAAGGTATTACTAAGGTATTTTAAACAATAATACCAAGTCAATTAGGTTTTTGGTTGGGTATAACAAAAAAGTGGAACCAATAGGTAGGTTTTTAAATATTCAATCCTTGTTTAATAACCATGTCATTTCTCAATAAATGGCCAACACTAGTTTAAACCAGTGTTGGGCGGTTCTCATTGGGCAACTTGGTTTTCTAACCAATTCTCAGTTTGATTCTCACATTGATAATTAAATGTTTTCATTTTGGGTGAAAATTGGGCTAAAAAATGGTTTTAAGGTTTTCACCCATGTGGAAACCAACTAGGAGAATCAAAAATGGATTTTTTTTATAAAAAAAATTTGGATGGGTTTTCACATGAAAACTCAAATCTGGTTCTCAAGGTTTCAAGAGGAAAATGGGTTAAGTGTAAGGTTTAAAGTAATGCTTCCTCAAAGGAAACCATGAAAGGTATAAAACAAAAGGCTTTTTGGCCTCATTCACTTTTTTTTTTTTTTTCATTTGATTTGTTTTTTGTTCTTTGGTTTAATGCTTGGTATTCACCTTGTGTTGGTACTACTTGCTCCTTACTTTGTGTTGTTGCTACTTGATATTTTCCTTGTGTTGTTATTGTTTGTTCTTTGCCTTACATTGTTGTTGTTTGTTGTTCACATTGTTTTTATTCACTCCTTGCCTTGTGTTGTTGTTGCTCACCTTGCGTTGCTACTGTTCCACATTAAATACTCACTTCACCTTCCCTTATGTTGTTGCTAGTTGCTCCACACCTTGTGTTGTTGTTTTTTACTTGTTGAAGTGTTGTATTCTCACCCCCCCCCCCCTTCCCCCCCCTCCGCCCCCCTCCTCTTGCCATATGTAGATTCTAGAGTTTGGAATGTGAGGTTAGGAAAATAACGTAGTTTTTTTTTTATAAAATTTATTCAAAAGTTTTATTGTTTTTTTTGGGATGTTCTTAGCTTTGTTTAACTTAGTCTTTTTTTCCAACTTTTGATTTTTCGTTTTTCAATTTTTGGCTACATGGTTATTATTTCCCTAAATTCATCTACATTTTAATTTGCATTCTAGTCTTACATTGCACTTCATTTTTGTAAATGCCTTTTATAAATACTCTTGTAGATTATGAATGCATTTATAATTTTACTTGCTATTACCTAGAGAGGTTTGCATATTATTGTTTGGTTGTTTTTATCATTCAACTGGCATAATTTCATCTTGCATTTGATAATAGAAAAGTCATCCCAAAATGGAAAAAAACAAATAATAATGATGAAATATATTTAAATGATGTTGTAATGGAAGAGGAGAGAATGGAAGGAAAGTTTGAAATTCAGTCAAGTTTGCAAACAAAAATATATATTAATGCATATGAGGGGAAAGAAAAATGAAGGAAAATTTGAAAAAAATGGAGACAAGATAGTAGAAATGCATTATGTTGGTCATTTTATTGTGTAAATGGCAATAAGCTATCAATGTTAAGTGTTCTTAATTGATGAGATGAACTTTTTGTTATGCGAGTCCAATTTTAATAACAAATGCCAAAACACAAGCAAGGAAAGTTTGATATTGTATAATAATGCAAATGGAATTATTGCATTAAAAAAACTTGTTTATGTAAACCATTATATGATTGAAAAAATATAAGAAGAAGTAAACAATCTGTTAAAAAACCACATGAAAGAAAACATGCAAAGAAAAGAACTCATGTAAATGGAACAACTATCTCTAACCTTTTTGCTACAAAAGATTTTTATAAGAAAAATCATGTGCAATAGAAGTAGTTTTTAGAAGATTTAGTTCATTTAATAGTTAAAAATCATTTGCCCATGCATCTTGTTGAAAGCCAATGGTTAAAAAGAATTAGTTTACATTTGTGTCCGGGGGTTGTTTTGCCTTTTAAGAAACAATTTTCAAGAGAAACTTCGTTGGAATTGGTGGAAAAAACTAAACAATTGTATGTCTTACCTACTTTGGAAAATTGATTTTATAACAACAAATTTTGATTTATGGATGTTAAAAGGGGCTTATGACATTTTTGCCTTTGTTATTAATTTTTAAAAGGTTGATTGACAACCAAAACATATTACAATTGGGTTTTTTGAAACATTTGATAACTCCAGGAAAATATTTAATTAAATTGTTAAGCAAATGTGACTTGAGAGAAAAAATCATTGCTTCTATTAAACATGAAGGATCTAATCTAAATACTATGATTATAACTTTAAAGTTTGTTGTAAGTTATGATGTTTTAAGTTTGACAAAACATTTTCAAGGTAGTTGTTTTGGCCATGCATTCTTTAAGGCTTGTCAATATGCTTTAATTGATGAAAAAATATGTAAGGGTTTAAAATATGTATTTGTCAAAACTACCCAATTTGACTTACAAAAATGTATAATTTGGTCGAAAAAGTCAGGGAAAGGAAGACAAGAATGAACAAGGCTCATGTAGATTAACACTCTAGTTAAAACAAGGTTATCATCAAAACTTTAATATTTCTTAGTTTATTATTATTATTTTTTACACTTGTTACAATCACAACACCAACACATGGCATCCATGATTAGACCGATACAACTACATATGGCATAAAGAACTAACTTAAATAAAAAAAGACTATTCATGGATGCCATGTTTTGGCATAAGAAATGTAAATAATGATCATTTTGTTGTTTTTTTTTGCAGGTGTCACAGGCATGAAAACAACCAAGTCTACGAGATTTTCTAAACCAAGATGAAAACGAATGCAGGCCTAATCCCAAATCTAGATTGTGAAACAAAAAAGAATTTGGTTATAGTTTCCCTTACAATGGTCAATAAAAACAAGAACACGATAAATGCAAGACAAGGGTGAAAGCATGAATAGGTGGACTATTTGGACTATCACATTTATATTTTTTCTAGGTTACATACAAATGTAAAATTTAAAGCCATATTCAAAATTAATATTGTCAAAATTTTAATTATTCATGTTGTCATAGATTTTAATGGGAATCATCATAAAAAATTTGGATGAATTCTAAGAAGATTATGGACTTGTATTAGACTTTTGAAATGACAACATTACATTTATCACACAAAAAAGGTAAATAAATGTGGATTCAAAAAATTATGTCAAAGTAGTCTGAAAATTTTAAAAATAAAATAAAATAATCATCAAATGAAGGATTTATTAGTGAAGTGCATTGAAACTTTCCATATATATATATAATTTTTTTTTAAAAATTACGTGATTGTTGTAAATTTTTATTCTTGAGAGTCCATTTCACATTTAATATTTTAATCTTTTGCATGGATTTTTTAATTAATCACATGTTTAGGGTTATTCATAGGTTGGTTTATTAATATTTATGATTAAAAACATAAGGGATAATTATAGGATTTATAATTTAATAATTGTTAAAATTGCAAAATTAAATCTTTAGTGTTAGATTATGGACTTTCAAATGCCATTTTTGAGTCACATAAATATGCTTTCACCCAAAAAAATTCAATAAGATTTTATTGCAAGAATGAAATAAGAACAAAACAAGATTATAACAAAAAAAACGTACCCAAAATTAATGTTGAATAGATTAAAGGTGATTGGGAATTCTACCTTTATTTACACTTTTTGGGCACCTAGTTCAAAGAAGTTTTTTAAAAACTTTGCAACCTACTGTGGCCCATGTTCACCAATGTGTGCCCATATGCACCTATGTGTGACCCATGTGTACCCATGTGTGAACTATGAGTGAACTAATATCAACTAAAAATGAATAAAAAGTTAACAAAATGGTGAAAGGATGGTAAAATAAATAGAAAAAATGTTGTGCCCAAAAATGACAAGTTTTTTAATATAAACACATGAAAGTAGATTAAAAAATTGTGAAAGTAGAAATATTCTAATTGCGGAAATGAGGTCGAGCCACATAGTACAACATATATATTTCTCTGATATTGTTACAATATCTTGTCGATCCACACGAGTGCACAAATAAAGTGTTTCGAGGGAACATTTTATGATGTCTGTCATTTCACTAGGTGGGAAAGATAATTTTTTTTTTCGTTGCTTTATTAACAACAACTTTCTTATGTATAAGGGTTCAAATCCCTCCTTGCCCACAACTAGCCCGCTTGATTCATAGACAAAGACAAAATATGAATAAACATGGCTTTCCATTTAGTTTACAATAATTTGAATATAAAATTTGAAAAAAATTGGTATCATAAATTAAATGAGAAGTAGATTTGAACTTGATAGGGTCAATTTGGTGTTCAAACCTACTTTTACCCTAGAAAATTTATGTATTATGATTATAACATGCATAATTTCATATTACACAAGTAGTTTTTAAGGCTCCATTGACTTGAAGGTGAAAAAAGTTCAATATTTCATCTACTTGCAACCCATTTTGTAAGATTGGAAACTTCCTACTAGTAGATGCAGTTTTTGTAAAATCTATTTAAATCTACATGAAGTTGTTCATTTTTCAAAATTACAATATTAAAGTGAAAGATTACCTTCATATTAATCATTGAGTAAAATGATATTTCTACTTTCAATGCATAAAAAAAAACTTGTATCTACTTGTATTTTTTTGTGACAAGGTACAAAGGCTATCTTAAAAGTGAATTAAGAGTTAGCTAAAAGTCAACTAAAAATCAACTAGGATTTAACTAAGAGTGAGTTAATGGTTAATTGGAAGCGATGTAACTAGAGATTAATTAAAAGTGAACTGAAACTAAATTAAGAATTAAATACAAATCATGGATGAACATTCAAATGAATGAACTCCATGGTGTTGGCATTTGTGATAACAAGTTTGTTAGCAAAATCATTCTTTTTCAAAAGGTTTTACAACTCAAGGATGTTATCATGCATTGTTATAACAAGCAAAGTTTAGTGA
>Ga0209208_10002906_pt1 | contig 24624 bp, 19 predicted proteins | sample S1TSphfallax_3_FD_187694 | JGI IMG/M metagenome (GOLD analysis project Ga0209208, IMG submission 187694) | Host-associated microbial communities from peat moss isolated from Minnesota, USA - S1T2_Fd - Sphagnum fallax MG (SPAdes) (version 2) | ecosystem: Host-associated > Plants > Peat moss >...
ACATCAATACAGAATGATAAGCCAGGGATAAGGATTTCCTTCAATCTACCTGGTTCCTTTGGCCTTGGGACATTTGATCTGCTGTTTGCAGGACTGTTCAAACCAATGATTGCAAAACATTCAGTGGTGCTGAATCAGTGCACTTGCAAGATAAATATAGAGTTGAGATGGGGGCAAATAATAGTTGGCAATGCTTGCACTGCAGCTGAGATACTGATCAGCTAGCTAGACCAAGAGACATAATACAACTTGGTACAGACGACTAATTACTTGATCTTGCACCAAGTGGAACTTGTCCTTGACTTTGATCTATATCATGTTCTAAGATACCCTCAAAAGACAAATGGTGAAACCCTATAGAAACAAGAGGAAGACCTAACTGCAGTACTATGGAACTCGAACATCTCTCAAAGGCTACTAAATGTCATGGACTAGGGCCTTACTACCAATATTTAACCACTCTACTGCTGTACAACTGACACATGGCACAAAAATCCCATGTTCACATGCACGAAATTCCAATCACAAGAAGTCATTCCTTTTTTACCAGAGTATCTACCACTTGAATGCCCTATCCCTGCCTGAAATAGAAGGATATGTTGAAGCCATGCCAGTGGCATGCAAGGAAAATCACCTAAATATATTTGCAGGGAAAAGTATTTACCATGTTGCAAGTCCTGTACCAAAGCCCCAACCATGTGCTTGTTTTGACCTTGCTGATGGTGTTACCTAGGTGCTACATCCAAGATGGTACCACTTGTAAGCAGGCTCATGTCAGATGTGTTGGATGTAAAAGTATAACTATCTGGCAGAGGTACCACGTCCACACGTCTTAAGGAATCATCAAAGGAATATGTCCCAGAGAAACTGGCTGCTAAATCACGCATAATGTCCTCCAAGTCTCGCACTACCTCTGCCATACTGGGACGTTCATCTGGTGAACTCATACAGCAGGAGATAGCCAGCTTGATGAAGGGATGAAGGACCTCTATTGGACAGGACCCCATGTGTGGGTCTACCAGCATATGCATCGTTCCAGCTTCATGAGCATGCATTACCTGATCACAGCATGTCTGAAGTTATGAAGACACCAGGGAACAGAAAGGGCAACAAATTATCGAGTGTCACTCCTTATTACCATGTTATTGTCTACAAGCAACTTTAGATCAAGACCTTTTAGGCAGGGGGACAGTGAAATACCTCTCTCACGAGATTCTTCCCTTTTGATATTGGCTGCATACCAGTAACAAGCTCGAGTAGCACAACTCCAAAGCTATAGACATCGCTTTTGTCAGTCAGCTTGTGTGTTAGGAAGTACTCTGGGTCCAAGTAACCCTGCAATTATGTCATAACCCCACTGAGAGTCAGCCACCCTTCAAAAATACCAAAACCAGGGCCACATTTGATCCAGCTAAATTGCTTTTCCAGTCAGTTGCTTATCCTTTCTTCAGAATTGACCAGAATGTGTCAGTAACGTAGATAGAAACCTCTAGAGTTCCTAAAACTTTTAGGGAGAAATGCACGTACTGGAGTGCCTTTTACAACAGTGGAAACATGAGCAGGTGTCTCCCCCTCCAGATCAGGCACTGGTGCCAGCTTTGACAACCCAAAATCTGCCACTTTGGCATTGTTGTTCTCATCAAGCAATATATTGCTGGCTTTGATATCACGGTGAAAAATTGGGGGATTGGCCTCTGTGTGAAGATATAGGATTCCTCTGGCAGATCCCAACGCAAGCCGCACCCGCCTCACAAAGTCCAAACCACCTTTAGAGTGTGTTGCTGCATAAATGAGAAATTATGCTTCAGAATCTGAAACATGGACTGAAAGACGGCAGTAGTGATGAACTCTGATGTGGGCTCACAAATGTTTGCCTCTCCTCTCAAATTCAAATACAGGGGTCTCTATGATCTCCCATTTTTCATACATATATGCGGAGAGAGGGACAACAGGACAGAGAATGTCACATCCTGAAATATATGATGCACCAACAAGTGAAGAAATCTCTGTCTCTTTATGAACTCCATACATGCAGCCATAGGCAGTGCAAACTACACAGCTTGGTCTATTACTGTAAATCCATGCAAGACAATAAACAGAATTCATCAGAATCACGACTACAAATAGCTGGTTAGGAAGGAAGCTTACGTGATAGACGTTCCCGCAAAGTACCTCCTGACATGAATTCATATACTAGCATCTGCAACGACAAACCCACATCACATGATCCAGTCACAAATGGTAGATGCTGGACACCTAAGGATGATGGTAAAGGATAAGGACAGGAGACAGTATGAATTAAGAAGGTGATGAAGTTTACAACAGCCTTCTTAAGCCCACACCCCAATCTCTCTATCTTTTTACGATGCTTGTACATAGGTATCACCTACTTAATGTCCATCATCACAAGAGATCTTTGTATTCAAAGATACTACTTATTGGAATTGAAGCCAACCTGCTCTCCCTCATCATCACAATAGCCAACAAGCATCACAAGGTTCCGATGGTGTACTCGTGACAACAGCTCAATCTCAGTATAGAACTCATGGGCTCCTTGGAGGGAGCCTTCCTGGGCACGCTTGATGGCAACCATCTGTCCATCTTCAAGTTCACCGTAATATACCTTGCCATAGCCTCCTGATCCAACCTCATTAGTCTCACTGAACTGTTTGGTTGCAGTTGCTAGCTCCTCATATGTGAATGCTTTCACTCCCACTACTTTCAGAGCTGGATTTCTGGATTTCGTCACTGCCACAACACACCAGTGATGTGAACTAACAATTAGCAACAGTTTTCATCAATATTGAAGATAACAACTTTTGGGTCCATTCCACAATAACCTATCAATCAATGGCACCACTTGTCAATGTCTTAATGGCATTGTGAAGGAGCTAATCCAAATAGGGAACTCTCCAAAAAGCACAAAAATAACTTTTTCGGCAGGACTTGGGCTTACAGCGTGCCATTTGGGCACTGATGGCAGCTGAAGTGCGTTGATGTCTGAGGATAATAGTCAGAAGAAGAGCAGCGACAAGACCAACTAGTGCTGCAGCCCCCAGCACAATCCCTACTATAGCACCTGGTGCCAAGTGTTTCCTCGATGGCCCTACAGTGCAGCCCAACATGTACACGCCCAACACAGTCAGAGTGAGCTGCACAATATTCTTGTTTTTCCACATAATTCTAATTTGGCAGTAGGTTAATTTCACAAAATTGCTGGTTGAAAGGATTCTGATAAGTTGCAAGAGAGAGGGGGAGGAGATTCCAATATTTCAGAGTCAATCTGATTTGGCAAAGAGAGGAGATGTGATACCTTGGTGTCAAATATGCCCAAGACCACAAGCAAGGACATATATCTAAGTTTCTAGTTACACAAACTGTTGTTTGGAAAAATGTTCCAGCAGTTGCAAACAGTACCTGAAAGGCTTCTTGGCTCAAATGAAATCAGTTCATATGGTCCAAAGACTGTGCTATCAGGCATCAGCCAGTTGGAAAAGGCTTTGTACAGGCGTTGAAACTCAGTTTCATTGAAAGTGTTGTTCACAGCTGGTAAGAGCAGAATGATCATGTACAGCCTTGGTCCTCGTTGCCATGTGTATTGTTGAATGACTACTTGATCTTCTGTCAGATTTAGACCACTGGAAAGATAGCTCACAAATGCAGCCTCGTAATCATCAAAGGTTAAGAACCCAGGACTTTTAAGGCGATACTCAACAGTAATTGGTGTGCAAATGTGACAAGCATTTGGTGGGAAATCTAGTGTCTGTGGTGAGTCAAATGGTACGGTGATCGAGTCATTGTGTGGGATGCAAAGGGGATTGGGTGCTGATGTTGTGTTCTGACAAAGGTCTGGATTGCCTGAAACCCTGCCAGAACAATTTTGTACAAGTCTGTTAGGTTCAAATAAAGAAAACTAACAATAAAGTTCAGGATCTTTTGAAGACAACTAGTGCAAAAGACATGAGTGGTTCAATATGGACAACAGCTGGTTATGCTAGAAGCCACCCATCTGACTCAAATTGTTTTGGTCAGGAGCAAATTCAACCAATCCCAAACTGTACAATCCAATGTTGATTCCTCTATCAAGGTTCATTAGGTGCAATTTCTCACCAGATATGTGTTTGGGAGGTAGTTTCCAATGCTGCTAAACTACCAGTGTAGTTTGAAAACTGATTGTACTGTAGATCTCTGCAAGAGATGTGAAAAGGCATCAAGTGTTAGTGATTGAAAACCCAGGGTAGTGCCTAACAACACAGTTTCATCAAGTCAGCAGCATCAGCACACAGGCTCTTACATGGCACAAACCTATATCCTCAAACCAGGTCTTAAAGACCAAGATGTCCAGATAACGTCTAATCAACTTGCTTGGTCACAGAAGCTTGTGAATAGCCCAGGAAAATCAAATCTCTTGAGAAAATTGAAGCCGGATATGATCAGAAACATACATGTCACCAGTTGCATTAGCACCACTGAAACCAGCAGAACTTCCTAGATTTCCAGGAATTGCACCACTTAGGTTGTTGTTTCTGAGCACCCTGTTTGACATGCAAAACATTCTCATGCAGTGAGAATTTCACACCCAATAAAGCACGTTACTCACACTTAAGCCATTGGGCTGCATGAAGAAAATCCCCCAGCTACTCAGACAAACTGTAGCATCATAAGTATGGAGGTTTTCGCATATAACTATGTGCTTCTGATTTGTAGCATTGATCACAGATTTACCAGGACATTATCCTCTAATTATGAAATAGATTGAGGTACAGGGATGCAGAGCAATCAATTAGCAAACGGACAAGCTTAGAAAAAGAAACTAAATGAAGCAGAAGTAACATGCCATTGACCAAGATGTGTATTGAATGTTAGCAGAATTCATAAAAAGATGTATCTAACAAGCTACACAACAGCAGTGAAAACAGAATCAGCTGGCACATGCTACTCAAAGAAGAGACTACTCCCTGGGAAACTTACAACACACCCAAAGCTGGTAGGTTGCCAATTGCAAGTGGAATTTCTCCACTCAATTCATTATATGAGAGATCACTGTCACAACCCAAGCCATTCAATCAAATACTACCAGTCATGCTCATATGTTTTGGAACAACATTCCATTATACAGGAAACTCTCTCTCCCTGCCAAGAGCACTGCAAAAGCACGGACTCCATGCAGGTTAGAAAAGATAGATGTGGTTGTCAACCAGACCGAAGGCACATACATTGAAGTCAGATTTATGGGATATGAAGTTGTGTTTGGTATAGTGCCTCTGAGTTTGTTATTACTCAAATCCCTACACATTCAAGGTGCCAGCACACACACACAAGTCAGAAGAGAAACTGGTTATCTTAACACACCACAACTTATCTCTATGTCTTCCCCAAAAATCATGTGTACATGGCTGCTGCAGAATAATGTATTCACTAGGAAAATTCTATGCAATTTTGTCTACAAATGGGGCCTACACATCCTCTTCTAGATAAGTTAAAGGTTCCTTCCAAACCACAATAATGCCCACTCTTGTAGAACTCCCTGAATCTTTTTCCATCAACAGATGGTTAAGAACAACTTACAAGACTTCCAAACTCTTTGCTCCATCAAAGGATGGAATGGGTCCACTTATCCCACAGTTCCTCAAGCTCCTGCACATGCCAACAGCTGAAGTAGGTGAAAACAATGAAGATGATTAGCCCTGATTCTGGAAAGATTGAGCCTCACTAATTAGCACCCATGGTCCTGCACTAACAAACTCACAAGGACACTATTGTTAGATTGGACAACTAGAGGTACACTGGGAAATCTAATGTTTTTCAAACATCTATTTGCACACATGGAGACCCAATGCTTAAAGTCTCCAGGATGAGTCAGACTGAATGCCAGAAAAAAAAAATCACTTTTTCAGCAGCTGTTGAAATGCTAATGACAAGGGAAAGCAGTTGGCCCTGTCCCACATGTTAGAAATAGTTGCAAACTTTCAAAGTCTCTGACAATTGATGCACATTGACTTCAGGCAGAACCCAGCCTGTAGGTTTCTGACTCAAAGGAGGTCAAGATACTTACAACTTAAGGAGTGTGGGAATTGAACCCCAAGCTTCAGGAATTGTTGCATTGCTGGCAAATTGATTATTGTCAAGCTGACTGTAGAAGTCCATAGAGATGTTCATCAATTCTCCTGACTGGGTCAGTGATCAGTAGTGTCTCTTCAACATATGTGCATAGAGAATGTAGAGTGGGATCATGTGTGAAGACAAAGAAACAGAAAAAATAAAATAGAAGAACCAATACAGAAGCCACAGAAACAAAGAAGAAGGGAACACAAAGGCCACACCAGAGAGGACAAAACCCCTCCAATTATACAGTTCTGAGACCCAATTATCAGAGGAGATCCAACCAAACTAGAACCAAGAGGACAGGTAACTTGAAGACAGACCAAACTGGATACATGAGAAAGTGACAAGAATAACAAACCCAGGAACATTCAGAATATGTATGGAGCTCAAACTTACATAATCAGAAGACTGGATGCATTTGCAAATTCAGGCGGTAGAGAACCAGTTAACTGGTTATTGTCCAGCAATCTGTACAGCCAAGTTTCCAAAAGACTTTTTCAAACTGTCAAGGCATGAATACATTTCTTATTACATCAGTAATCACCTCCCTACATGAGCTGAAGAGATGATGCAAGGCTTCTCTATATTGGTTACCCTGGCTCCTGTTCATGATTTCATCTTCAAGAAGCAGACACTGGCACTTGATAATGACCCATCTGCACGTAATGCTTCATGATCACACAGGATTGAATGTTGATTGAGGGACTTACATGTGGACGAGATTTGGTAGTGTACCAAGTCCTGGTGGAAGGCTGCCATTCAGAGAGTTGTTGTTCATGTGCCTAGATAAGCAAAATAATCAAGAATCAGTCCAGGTGGTGTCCCTACGGCATCACAAGTTGTGAGCTGCAATATTGACTTCAAGGCATACACAACCCAAGTGGCTCATCCCTACAGCATTGAAGTGGAAGGACAGATGAGCACAGTTTGTATTCTCACAGGCTAGAAACATGAAACACACCCCACATTTGCAAAGACCTGGGCCAGATGGGTCTGCACCATGTCACAAAATGCGCACAAGGGTAGGAGAACTAATCCTGAAATCTGTGACTAGTGCCAAACCCTCAAGCACTAAAGCTGCACATTGTGATGTGGCCACCAAATCAACCCATAAATCATAAGCACTTTGGCATTCTGCAGGAAAAAATGATTTCAGGGAGCCAGCAGAGTGGGGGATTTCTTGGGAACCGTTATAACTAACACTAAGGTAGCATGCACCTGGGTCAGATTTGTACAGTCCTACATGAGATCATCTCCATTACAGTCTGAGCAGACTTACAAATGCTTTATATTGAGTAAGTTCTGAAAAGTAGTTGGGACTGGTCCTGAAATATTATTTTCATCAATCTGGATCCTGTTAAGGTTAGATAGAGAGCCAAGCTCTGGTGGGAGAACCCCTGTGAACTGGTTCCCATTCAGCAACCTGCCACAAAATTTCACCAATTGTCACAATGTCAGCTCACAAATCAAAAGTATGTGACTGGATTTCGAACCATATGAAAACATTAGAAAAAGGAGTTTCAAGTTTCAACCCTTCCAGTTCCCAATTCCCACCAAGAACTGCAGTATAAGGTTCAGAGATACTAAGACAAATTGCATTTCATGTGGAAGTATCATCCACTCACAGCAGATAAAGTTGTTTCAATTGCCCCAGTGTGGAAGGAATGCTCCCTGTTAGATGATTCCACATGACGTCCCTGGAAACAAATGTCAAAAATGTTAAAGAAATTTTCTCAAACTGAAAGTTGAAGTGTATATTGACAGCTGTGCAAAAAAGAACAGAGGCAGAGAAGGAGTCGGCATCAACATCCAGTTTTTATTTGTGACCAGATCCATTCAGATTACAGATATCCACTATCAAACAAAAACTAGCTTATGAACATCACAGCAAACACAGTAAATGAGGACCAAACTTCTGTCACTTACAAGTAAATGAGTTGAGAGAGATTCCCAAGTTCAGGCACAAGTGTCCCACCAAGGTTGAGCTGAAAAAGACGCCTACAAAACAGTCATTGCACATCAGTCAGGAAGACATCTAGATCACAACCATGTGAATCACTACATTTGCTATCTACCAGCAAATGCACAGAACCAACATTCTCTTATCACTCCTGTTCCACAGCCTCAGCAACCAGAATGCCGTACAGTCAAATACCCTAAACCAATTGGTGAGGGGAGAGGGACTCACAGTTCTGTTACAAATGAGATATTACTAGAGAATGTCTCACAGTATACCCCTGTCCAGCTCGCACCACATGGGTCATTGCCTGTCCAATCATTGAGATTGCCATCGGTGTCTACGAGACTCTGGTGGAATGCTTGAAGCGCCTGAGCTGCATAGTCCAAACAAACGAGGTGTAAATCATATGCAAAGAGTAGAATCAGTCAATCAGATAAGTAGGCAGAGGTCTGTTGGCCTGGTAACATGGAGGTGCATTCAGCTCTTGTTTGGATCCAGTTTCATGTGAAGAATGCAAATTATGAATTACATTTAACAAGATGAGAGCATCCAAAGCCTCGTGGATGCAAGGGATTCTGTAATGTGGAGGGAAAAAAAAATCTTGCATAGGACACTGATACAGCAGCTGTCAGTGAATTTTGAAGGAAAAAATTCCATGAAGTTAGAACCCTCAACAATTGCTCCAGCCAGTAAGGATTCAAACAGAGGGTCACCAGCAAGTACAATCTGTAGCTTAGGAATATGAACCCCCAGTTCCACTGCATACAAGGGAACTCAGAAAGCACAAGTTTCCTACGACTGAAAGTTGTCTCATGTCACTGAAGATCTAAGAAAGGGAGAGGGCTGGAAAAAACCAGCACTTCACTCTGGACTCAGGCTGGTCAGAACCAACAGTGAAAATGGGAACAATAAGGTGTGCCCCATGGCAAAAGGTTCCTAGACATGCTTAGAGCAGTCTTCAGATTGTGCCAAAATGACCGCTTCAAGGATCTGAGGAAAAACATGCCATCATAACCACCTTCATTTTCGATTCACAAGATAGATACCACCTGAGCACCTACCTCAAAATGGCAAACAAATGATGCAATATCTCAATAGAACTTTGCCTACTTACTATCAGTTGGATTTGTGGTGGCAACCACATGGTTGAAGAAAATGGTGAGCACCAAAAAAACAACTCCATAACAAGTTGTTGGTCCTCCTCCTCCTCCTCTTGACATCATCATCATTCTCCCCTGATGTGTCCTTGTCACATCATTTCAGTTTGCTTATATCCACAGACCCTGCTTCAATGATTTGCCCTTGTCACCAACTCTATGTCCAGCTTTCAAAAACTTTCTTGCAAAAGATATACATTCAGGGTGAGTCAATGAATGTGCTGCAAAGCAGCAAACTATTTTGGTACAGAATCAGACATGATAGACAACCATACAGGAATGTTTTAATCAGCCAGATAAACCAGATTTTCTCTCTGCTGCATGACAAAGAAAGCATCCAACAGGATGAAACAGGGTTTTGAGAACTAAAACCCTGGTGTGTCAAATTCTTCAGCTAGTTAAGTCCTTGAATTTCCAAAAACATTCACAAAATAGGCAAGAAGGCAATGCTAGCTTCTCGTAGTATTAGACACGGATTCCGCAGCAATCCAGACACAAGAAATCTCCTAATTCAACGTTGTTTCTCGCCCTGCTTCGGTGCAAAATCGACACATGTATCTCTCTTGTGTATGCAACTACAAACCACAAGCGCAGGCTTATTTAGAGATCTGCAAACGAAGCTAATGCAAAGCTGGCTGAGATAGGAACCTTGACCTAAATAGACAGCAGAGAAGTCAGAGCAGGTTGCTTCTCTCCGGGAAACAGAGAGTGCATCACAAATTTCAAGGGGAAAAACTCATATTGTCGCCGGTTCGATGCAGACCTTGCGCATATGTTCTGTAACGATTTGTGAGCCTCAGCGTTCAATAGCGACATCCACAGAGCTCGGAGACTAAACCGAACATGAATCTGACAAAATCGCGCGCTGCTACAACAAGAGATCACGCAAAAACTGACAAAAAGAAACTTTTCCATCTCTCACACACAAAACACGCTCACGGCACTTGCTTATTTCACCATCCACAAAGAGCAAGAAACTGCAAACACTAGTATATGAGCTAGAATTCATTCATATCCTTGCGAGGAAAGAAGACGCACAAACTCTAGATTATGCCAATGAAGAGACTCCGCAACACAGAATTACTTGGATTAAATTGCGGAGACTCCACCTACACTGTCAAAGCTGGGGAACACTACTAGCTCACACAACATATACTAGAATGGAAAGGAATACATATATATTTGGTTTTGCTTCAAAAGCTCTGAAACTAGGATTGCAAGGGAACTTGAAACCGGATTTTTTTGAGAGATGGTACGCGACATGAAAGAAAAAGCACGGGGGAGATCTCTACTGAGAGACGCAAAGAGCAACGAGTCGAGGCCTTTACCATGAATCGTCGATTTTCTTTGAGCAGACCAGCTGGAGGACGAGGAGCAGCAGCGCGAGCAGCAGCGACAAACAACAACCACCAGCACCACCGGACTCGGCAGCGGCGCCTCGAGAGCTTTGCTTACAAGGAGCACTGGTATGAACTTCACCGTCCCGTGGTGTGAAAACAACAAATGTGAAGGGCCGTGCGTCCCAGCTATGTCTAAACACGGTCTTCGAATTTAAGGGGCGACTGATTTTGTTGGCCTGTCGTGTGGAAACGGGACTTAGGTTAACGGTTTCTAGCTTTTAAGTGTTTTCTTTTTTGTGGCGAAACTTCGTAACATGGGGAATTTTTTTCAGAATTTCTTTTTTTTAAACAAGAAAATTTTGTGAGTTTTAGGGATTCTTCTTCGCCAATTTTCGAAATAAAATAGTTAAATTAGCCATATCTAGACCTAGACACTTACCCCAGGTCACCACTTGTAGCGGCACTTTTGTAAAAAAAAATGCTACAGCCCACCTAGTATAGTCGCCATTTAATGCTAATTTCTACTAGGGATGCTCGCCAGTGGACCTACTTGAGGAATTTGAAAAAATTAAAAAGAAAATCCCATGCTTCTAAGTTCTAGATAGTGAATTCTACTTTTTTGTTTTTTTCATTTATTTTGTGCCAATTTTTTTAATGGAAAGTGCTAGAAATCATAGTTTTTTGGGGCAGGGGTTGTTTTTCTTCTAAGTTTTTTTGCATCGAAAAATTGGAAATAAAAAAATTCTCCAAAAATAAGCAAGAGTAGTAGATTTCTTTTGGGGGAGTAGAAAAAGGAGTTTTAAATTGTCAGATTTTCCAAAAACATTCGGATTGCATCACTAGGTAGTGAAAAATTTAGAAAAGGAATGCTTGAATTGTTATGGATGATTGTCACTTTTGGCTACATCGGGTTTAAAATCATACAAAACAAAAGTAAATAATTTCTGATGAAATTATGAATTTCTAAACTACACAACTTGGCCACAACTTGTAGCTGAAGTTGGAGCCCTTAGGCCTCCAATTCAATTTTGGCAATTACCTAGTCTGAACAATTCTTCGGGATGTAAACTTAAAATTAACCACTTTACAAATTACAACCGCCCCCGATTATTTATATATGCATAAGCCAACCTCATAGCTATATAATTGGGCCATATGCCACCGAGCAAGGTGACATCCTTCTCCCTAAATGGCTAAGAGATTAGTCAGGTCTTTATGTTCTAGAACACATGAAATTGGGGTGGAGTGGGGGGGTGGGGACACACGGAGGTCAACTTCTTCTTAGATAGAGTTGTACGGAACAACTCTTTTTGTCTAATTCTTTGACAAATTATTAACCCTAAGCATTGAGCAAGGGATGAGTCCATCCATCCATGATCATCACGGAATTGAGTAAGGTGGTGGTAGGATATAATTTTTTTTTGTTCCCCCTATTTTGGGTTTGTTGCCAAAGATTGGCCAAATGTCTTAGTATTTTCACAAATATCCATGGAATATTAAAAAACACGTGCAAGGGTGCAAGGGTATTCTAATGGTCATCTGGTGATGAGAATGGATTGAGTCCAAAATAAGATTCCAACTCTTTTTAACTGTTTTTTTTGCCTTTTTTTTGGGGGGGGGGTGCAGAAAGAGAGCCCTTCAAATCTCTCGCTTCTTTGCAAAAAGAGATGTTCATTGTGGCATTGAAGAAAAGTATGGATAGAAAGTATGGATTTAATCCCCACGACAACTTGATGATTCCAACCAACCTAAGTCTCACCACCCAACAAATGTGTCCACAAGCTAAGGACAAGGTTGTGTACACATGTGTAAGAATGCGGGAAAAATAATATCATTATTGCATGGGTCAATGTAAGCAATTTCTCATCAAAAAATAAAAATAAAAAATATTTTTATTTTTATATATATAACATTTTTGTGGCAATTTGACCCAATTTTTCCACACATGCATGCATGCTTTGCCCATGAGGAGATTAGTGTACATGTAATATAAAATGAAATTCAATAGTTGAGAACTAGTGGGTGGATGCAACTCTACAAGCATGTGTTTTATAGGAACCCCAAGGGTATTGGAACATTGGACAGCAAAACCAAACAGCCCTCAATTTAGGTCAATTTAGTCGTATACTTCCTCAACTTGCGGCCACATGCCCTAATTTTCTTTGATTTCTCTTACTCTTTGCTCAACCCTCTCCTGAATTTTGTGAGGAGAGAGAAATGCTTGGCCCATGGGTTGTGTAAAACTTGGCTGGGTGGGTGTTGATTTTTCAAAGCATTGTGTGTTTGTTCTTCATATCATTCACGCAAAACTACTTACTATCTGTCTGCAACATTCAAGTAATTCAAATTAGCATTCTAACAAGTAATTTCAGTTCCTAAAACTTTTAGGCCACTTTAATTTAATCGCTTCCTAATTTTAAATGTAAATTGAAATGTAATGTAAAGTCAAGGGGGAAGTTTGTAATTTAATTTACAAGGAAAAAGTGGCATTGTGGCCAATGATTTTTTGGGTCAATTTTTGTCATTTTCAACCAAAGTTTTGGAATTTCTGGGATTAATGTAGTTTTATAGCATAAATTTGAATTTTTTGGAGACAACTCTTAAACTTCTACATCACCAAATTGGGGGGGGGGGGGGGGGGGGTGTCATGTGGTGTGCAAAGGAAAAGCACTCTCCATTAGATGCCAATTGTTGAAAAATCATATGTTCAAGTTGACATTACAATAGGTCTATCTTTGTTTTTCAAATCCCATTGCCATATTATCCCATTGCAATTTACATAGGCTACATAGATATACATTCATGCATCTATAAATATATCCCATGAAGCAAATACTATGTAGCCTATGTAAATTGCTCTGGGGTCTCCCCCTTTGAACAAAAACTTGGTTTTGGTCATCTCCTTGGAAGTCAAAAATTATTTAAATTTTGTGTGCTTTGGTAAAAAAATCCTTCACAACACATTTGTTGCATCATGACTAGTATTTTTGTTCAGAAAATTTTTGTCATATAATTTGGACAATCTTTGTTTTTCAACCGTAAATTTGACTCATCTTGCTAGATATATTTCCTAATCCCTTGGTCAATCAAATCAAGGGAGCATATGATTTTATATAAAAAGAGCAATTCAGATAGACCTGACTAGAGCAAGCTTGGGGTGGTCATCACTTATACCTTTGTGACCGAAGTGTTTGTCCTACCAAGTGGACTCATGTCTGGACCAAACAATTGTACATCAAGTTGTTACAACATTTATTTATTCTCACCCATCTCCCAGTTCCAGAGCACGGAGGACCCGCATCCATTCCAATTTCCCACTTTCTGATTTGTTATTCCCTTGTTGTTGTTGTTGGTAGTTCAATTGTGCTCTCTGTTGCTGCATGGATTCTTTCTTGTATTACATAGTCCCTATGCACATACCCCTTACCCTCAAGGGCAACTTCAACTTCGATCATAATTTATTTGTTTTTTGCGAGTGCCTAATAATTTGGTTTCAGCAAGCCCCCCCCCAAAAAAAAACTACCTGATGTTTTCAAACAATTTCAAATGATAGTGCCTGCCTTTGTAAAGTAATCAATTCAATTAAAAACTGGTCGTCGTTCTTTGATTTTTGAAATAGTTTCAAAACACAAAATCAAAATGGTTTCCAGCAAAATCAAATACCCACTTGACACTGGTGGCAACAACAAAAGGGTTTTTATGCAGCTGGTAATTGTTCCAAAAATATTAAACAATGGCTGCCTATGCTACCCTGGATTCTTTACCAATTCTTTCATGAAAATCTTTCTTTGAGGTTTTTGGAAAGAACCAAAATTGAAAATTCTTTTGCTCTTGGAAGAGTCAAAATTGGCAATTCTTTGATTTTGAAATATTTTTTAAACTGAAACCAATGGTTATGAAAATCAAACACTCAGCCAGTAGTGGAAAAGACCCCTGGCAGACAGCAACAAAAAAGGAGAAGTGGGTGTTTGCAATTGATCCTTGGATCTAAGGATTTGCATGACAGTGTGATCTCTCTGTGGTGAGTTCATTTGCCTGCACCCTCTTTGTTAAACTTGGATAGATACTGAAAGAGGTAAATGCAAAAAAAAAAATCAAGTTATGGAGGTGGCCTTTATATTATATTTAAGCAGTGGAAAGCAGAACTTGCCCTCTAGATATCCGTCTTTTACATGGTATTAGCTCATGGAAAAATGGAGAATTTATAAATGATTTGCTTCTGGATACCAAGGGTACAATTTTGGGCCATGAATATGTGATTAAGTGTGGTGCTGTTGGGAACAGCTTGAGGAACACATGGGAACTCAAACCCCAGAGCAGCAACAGGCACCCTCCTCTGTAAAGGTTACAACGGTAAAATTTTTGGCAAGGGATGTGGGATAAAGTGTGGTGCTACTGGGAACAGCTTGAGGAACACATGGGAACTCAAACCTCAGAGCAGCAGCCAGAATTGTCAATTGTGGTTTTATTGGCACAAGAGCATGGGCAATGGCTTCTTTCACTCATTTAGAGCATCTCCACGGGTGCTCAGTATGTGACTACAGACAGGAAAATTGACTGTGAAAAAGCCAAAATGTGCCAGTTTAGCTCAGGAAATTGGTTTTTCTATACCAAATTCGCGCAGCATGCCGTGGAAGAATGTAATAAATTGGACCTGACTGAGGTCCAGGTGGTTTGCTATTAGTAGTCCCGAAATATATGCAGTTCCGGTTAAGGTTTGGTGGGGTTGCCAAAAAACAAAACAGCTAAACTTGAACATTTAATTTTATTATCCAGAGTGACACACTGAGGAGCCGTGGAGACGTTTCTAGTACAAATGCAAAACATAAACAAACGTCAAAGCTGCAGCCAGAATTATCCATTATTGCATGTTCTTGACATAAGAGCAATGCCAACGAATTCTCAGACCCTTGTGAGGACTTCAATTACAAGACATTTAAAAAGTCGTTGAAAATATCAATTACAAGGTCATGTGGTCACACCAAAGGTTGTACATTGACAAAGAATTTCTTCTCCCAAGGAAAGAAGGACCATGAAGGTAATACCTAACTATTTTTTGAGGCCTCTATTTTCCTCATCAAGACGTGCTGAATTTGTTTTAATGTGCTCTACACTCAAATTTGACTTCTGAGAAATTGCAGGGCATTCTGTTTTATCTCTGGGGATCTCCCATTTTCCAAAGGATCTTTGGGATTTTTTAATTTTTTTTTCTTTGAGGCATCTTCCTTTTTTCACAAATTTTGGCAGATCTTTGTGTGGGGTAATGCCCTTGACCTTGGTAAGAACCCAATTACAATAACAAATTTTCATCCCCCCAACCGCCCCCACTCTCTTTCATTATTGGCCATTTATTTCCACTTCCAACCTTGAATCATAATATTATAATTTATGATGTTCTAGTGTGGCACTAGGTTCTTCTTGTGGTTATAAGAAATCACCTATAAGCTTGCAACCTAGTGTGGGACATGGTCTCTTTTGGCTATTAAAAAATCACAGACCTACAGAAGTTTTTTCTTCAAAATTGACCACAAATTGCACCATTCATGTGCTTCTTCTAAGGCTCTTCTTCCCAAGAATTTTTTACTTTACCAGATATTTGCACAACACCATATGGGCCCCCTCCAACCTGAAATCTAGGTGCTATTTTGGCCACATTCCCCCACCAACCCTTTAAAAACTTGATGTGTCATTGGAGGGCACTTTACATAGCATAAAATTCCCTCGGCATTATATCGGGCTTTAAGTTTTCTATGTGGGCTTTTACCAAAAACTTGTACAGATGTCCTTGAATTTTTCTAGTACATTTAAAGAGTGCGTTGCAAAGAGTAAAAACTCGTGAGGCATTTTCTTCTTTTTTCGGGCACAAATTAGGGCCTATGAATGGGATAAAGGGAAAAAGGGTTATAAAAAGTGATCACGGCTAAATTCTTAGGAGCTGTTGATGAGCGCTTGCAAGCACCCTTCCATCATTGAATAACAAAGAGACACCTCAATTGTGAATCATGGGAAAACACTAATAAATAAAATTTGAACATGGTTTTTTTTGCAAGGCCAACACTTTTTTTCATCAAAAGGTTCATGGAAATTAGGACGTGCAAAAAAGAAAAAGTGATGGTATCACCAAATTCTCGTGGGTTGTTGATATATGATCATTGAATAGCAAGGAATCACCTCGACCATAAATTTGTGAGAATGGAAGAGCCAAATCCTTCCCTCCAATTCTCTCTTACTCATACAACTTCTGAGCTTCAATTTGTTGCTTGCACTTACAATGTTTTATGTTACTTAGTATAATATAAAACTTCTCATTAGCAAAAGAGGCATTGGTTTTCAATAAGTAGTGTTCCCCGCCTTTACTTTGGAATAGCTACCAAAGCCTTGTGATAACCTACATGTTTCCGAAATGAATCAAGATGTAACATTGATTTTAAAATAATGCTACAATAAGTCACTCATGGTGCAAGTCAAAATTTTAATACGAAGAAGAAAATAGTGTAATTTGTTTTAATTTTTCACTTGCTTCATTGTGGTTGTCTCATGATTAAATATATGGCAATGCAAAACTTATTTATGCAACTAAATGTTTTTAACAATCCCATAAACCATTTGTTTAATGAGCTTGGTTGGGAGATGGTAGACTGGATGTATGAATAAGTTTTGAAAAGAACTCAAATTGTTTTGTTTAGGGCAAGTTTTCTTTCTTTGAATGCAAATGAAAACACTACCATTCATAATGAGTCCCAGCTAATGAGTCCCAGCTTTTTGTACATGTGTATGTGATGCATGCATGGAAAAGAATTCTTATTCTACTCACACCAACATGTTGAAGGTGGAAATGTAGATCATTGTATTGTTGTGATTGTTCAACCCTTCATGCAATAAGGGGGTTTGATTAAAGAGGAGACAATTACAAAGCTCATTTATTTTGGTGTTCATGGGGCTTCCTTTTCCAAGGGTATGGCACTAAGGTGACATCTCAATTGAAGGATTTTTTCTTTTTTACATGATGGGATAATATTGCATGACCCATAGGACAAATCATGTTGTTTAAGTTTTGTCAAATTTGCCCAAGGTGGTTAAGTTGGAAGATTTGTTGCGGTCATTATATTATTTATTTTTTCAGTTTTTTAAAATGACATTTGGAATTCACTAAACTTGATGAGATAATGAAAATAAGGTAGCTGAAGATTTTGTCAAAGGTGAAAACTTAGTGCAAAAGCATGTTGGAGGTTTTTAAACATGTGATGGCAAAATATAAGACAATAATTGTTAAGATGTAATAAGACATGTTTATGTTGCTCAAATAAAATTGAATCTAGACCTCCTTTGCAATCTCCACATCTTGTTGGGTTTGTTTTGTTTCTTGCCATTGTTGAAGGTAGTCAATGACTTGATCAAATTCATACAAAGGAAAGATGTTTTCATCTATGATTTTGTTTTATGATGTATTCACATTTAGCAACTAACTACCAACATGAACATTTCCTAGTGTCTTCAAATGTGGTGGAAAATAATTTTGCCATAATCACCCAAGATTACATTATTGGCCTCAACAATAATATGGAAAAACTTTTTTATGTATGGTTGGTCACAATTATTCAACTCACATTTACAATATATTTGTTTGGGTTAACCAACCTATGTGCTAAGGTGTTTTCGAAACATCCATCATGCAAATGAAAGGTTTGTGTCTTGTTTCAACTCATATGTTTATCAATGAATTAGATTGGCACTTTCTAGATTGAGTTGATGAACGTCTTTGACATTTTGCATCCACAATTTCAGATGTAGCTTAATGTTGATTTATCTTTTTCCTTACATTTTGATGTAATAAAAAAGTCATTATTATGAAGCAAAGAAGGTGAAACCCTCACAAATGCAGTTTGCAAAACACTTGAATATCAACGTCTTGGATTTTTTGCAAATGTGGCTTTTTAAGCTCACCGTGAAGACACAAGCGTTAAAGGCCATGGTTAAGTCATTTGATTTGAATCCAATGACCAAGTTGTGAATCACAATTAACAAAAATGGCTTGTTCATTCAACAACTAAATGAATATTTGAAGTTGATTAAGATTGCAATGGTGTCAATGCTCAGATCTATTGGAGATGAATAGACTTTCTCCACACTTGCATTCAATGAAATTGTGTAATTGGTTGGGTTCACATTTGGACACATCTATATACTCAAGATAGCTTTCCTAATCAAGAGGCTATTACAACTTGGAAAGATCAAAAATTTGCATTGGTGCTACCACTTAGGAGGTTCTATTCTTTTCACAACCCAAACCTCAAATGCTCATGTTTCCATAATCTAGTGAATAGTGATTATGTTTGATTCTTTATGAGATTTGCATTGAGCAAAGGCTAATAATATCAGACTAAGGTTCAACTCTCCCTCAAAGTTTGAAGTTTTTGAACTTGGATGCTCACTTTTTTGTGTTTGTTTCTTCTTCCTTTTCAGCATTGGAGTCACATTCTCCAGTGTTTTTTTTTGGTGTGTGCCAATTAGACTTACTTGAAAAATAAATTGTGGGTGCAATTTGAACTTTTAAAAAAAAAGATGAATAGCCACTTTTGACTATTTAAAAAGGAGAATTTTAAATTCACACCTTTTTTGGTTAAATTCACACCCTTTCTTCGCGCGTCCGATTATATGCAGATTAAATTTGAGTGTGTCTGCCCCACCCCTCCCATCGGGTGTGAATTTAACCAAAAAAGGTGTGAATTTAAAATTCTCCTTTAAAAATATCCATGTATAACAAAAAACTAACTCAACAAAGAATCGAGGAGCCACCTAATCCTCTCTCAAAATTACATAAGAAGAAGCCAGTTAAACATACCGGAGGGCTGTCCTATCATCACTTACACACATTTTATATTTCATAGAAAAACCGTGTGCAAGGTAAATCCCCAAACCATGGGCTTTATTGAAATGGGGGCTCACACTCAGCTCCACCTCACAGGAGCCCATATTCAGACAAAACCCATGGCCGAGGGTTTTGCCCTACACATGGAGCCCACCCGATTTTCATAATGCGCAACTCCTTCAAGAAATAATGTCAGTTGTTGAAATTTTCAGAAACTATTTCTTGCAAATCAAAAGATATTGTGAAGGATAATAGTGTATATTTAGGAATTTTTTTTTTTTTGAAATTAATTTTTTCAAAATTAATTAATTATTTGACAAACGTGTGTTGAAATGGTCAAGGTACTACAGTAGTTCCTGAGGCTTTACCTCCCACAAGCCCGAACCCACCCACGCACCCATCCACCCACCCGAAGTCACCCTTTGCTCTCCTGCACCCCAAGTTGTAACTGCCCATCCAGCAACCAAACATGTGTCCCCGCATGTTGGATGCACACGTTTTGTTGCGGACTTGCAAAGACAATGGGGATGCCACTACACACCAAAAGGTAAGGTTTGGCCTATCCATTATGGGGCTTAGAGCATCTCCAGCGGAGCTCAGTATGTGATCCTGCCAAAAAAATTTTGTCGCATCCAAGTTTGGTTATTTACTTTTCGGCAATCCCGCAGATAAAACTGAAAGTGGGACATCAAATAGATGGGGGACTACTAATAGCAAATCACTTGGAGCAATCATTATGATAAGCCAACCAGAAACACTCAGCAGCAATCACATCATATGTATTACACTCTTGGCTGGCGTTGCTGCGCCTTTTACAAGCCATAGCAAAATTGTATAATTATCATGATCCAAAACCATTTTCCTGATCTAAACCAGCACATTTTTATCTTTTTCTTCATCCAATTTTACTCTTCAAGATCACATGATGTGGTTTCTAGTTTCTAGTTTGTACATAAAGCAAGCGTACATACAGTTCCCTCCAAGAGAGTCAATAACGTGATTCACAAACCATAATGGTTGTGCCATGTGGTGGCATTTAAATACTTTTTCATGTTTATTTATGGGGATTGTGGAATAACTAATACTAAATGTTGAATGTGGTAATCACATATAAAAGGCCAAATAGTGGGGAGTGGGTAGGCCAGGGTGCACCAGCACCTACACTGGTGGTACCTTCACCTCATTGAGGGCTGCATTTTGGTGGCTATGTTTTAACCTATGAAATGCTAAATTTGGACTCCGAAACTATGATTTAATTTTCGAATGGGATATTTAGCATGCTTAGAAGTCCCTTGGGTGATCAAGCACCCCACGTTTGTGCAAGCGTACATGCTAGGGATGGATGATATTGCAAGATGAAAATTTTGAGACTTTACTGAGGTTAGTTAACTTAGCTCACCTAGGTAAGGGTAATAAGCTAACCCAACCAAAATGTAGGTAGGTTAACATTTTGAAGGAAGATTAGGTAGGTAATGTTTTGAACTAGGAGGCAAAATCTTCTCATGGCCAATTGTTTTTAGTCATTATTTTTGCAAAAGCTCAAGCAAAATATTTTTTTCTCCATTGTGTTTACAAAAATTCAAGTTCAAGCAAGATTATTTTGTGTTTTCTTTTAATCATCTTTTTTCTTCTTCTTCTCTTGTCGTCTAGTTCTTCTGCCATCTTATTCTTCCTTTTTTCTCCTCTTCTTTTCTAATCTACATATCATCATCATCATCAACTTTTTCTTTGTTCATGCCATCTTTTTTTCATTAGGTTTTTTTCTCATCTTTTTCTTTGTCATTATTATCATCTTCTTTTTCTTATATTCTTTTTCTTCTTTTGCCATCTTCTTTTTGTGGGTGTACTAGAATTCAAACTTCGAAAAAACTATGGGATCCTGGGACTTGAAATCACCACAACCAAAAAAGATAAGAACTTATTCAAAAGGTGTTACATTTGGAACAACCATGAAGAACATATGCACTTGTAAAATTTTATAATTGTCTATTTTCTTTTTTCTTTTTTAATGGGGTTTCCTTACAAGTCTTAAAAAAGATGTTGATAAACCATGTGGAAAAAATTTGCAACTTGCAAAAATATGTATATTACAAATCTTTTGTCAATTCATCTTGATTATAATATGAAACAAAAGGATAAACACAAGCTACTTAAATGCAAATATCATGATTTTTAGGATGCGAAACTTGGACATGATAAATTATAAAAGAAAAATTAATTTATCTAACAAGAAAATTGAAAAAAACGAAAATACTAAAGGAAAAGGAGAGGTTTGAAATGACAATAAGGAGGATGAAAATAAAGACAATTTTTTTTTTGATAATGATTATGACTTATCTTTTAATAGTGCTTTAATTGGTGAAGGTTCATCTTCCCACGTTTGAAAACAAAAGATTGTATAAGCTTGAAACATTTTTAAATTATTTCCATGAGAGTGGTTAGTAGTTGTTAGCTCTTACATGTGTTATCCTCTCATGTCATGAAACTTTTTTCCGTTAGTTATGTTTATTGTTTTTTTCTTCATTGATTTCAACTATTTTCATCTTTTGTTTGAGCTCATACTTATTTCCATTTTTTTTATGAAATTCGAAATTGCATCTATTTCCTCACATTTTGATTAATACACAAATATTTGACAAGGACAATACCATTTGAATGTTATACCTTATATAAATATAATGCATGGTGTCAATAATTCATTGCATTATTGTTATATCTAATGCACTACTTATCATGTTTATTTTTTCTTCTCATCTTATGTGTTATATATGTCACAACACTTATCATTGTTTTTGACCCAAACCCATTTTTGCAACAATTTGAAATGAAAGTGTATAGTGTTGTGACATGTATAACACTTATGTGTTTCACTTACACAACTAAATCAATTATTTAAATTGTTATACTCACAATAGCCACACTTTATCTTATAATAGCGTAACACGTGCCATTGGCCCAAGAGTGAGCATGACTATGTAATTGTTCCAAATGTGAATAAGACCCTGATGATTGTGAAAAATATTTTAAATTTTTAAATTAATTTTCAGTGGCAAAAAAAATGCTCAAAATTCAATATTCCCCCAATCTTAGGCCTAAAAACTAAGAAATCATCTCCATAAAATCCCACTTATCAAGGAGTTTCTAACAATGCCTAGAATGCACACAACTTTCCCTAATGTTTTTCGTTTTGAACTTCCAATGACAAAATTATTCAATACCTTTTGTACCTTATGTCTAAACACTACCAAACTGATACCTCAATGCACACTACTGCTCAAGGGATTTCCAAAAGTACCAAGTACCAAGAGCACGACAGGGGGTCTCATCATTTGAGAGATCTCAACCAGACAACACAAACAAACAAACCACCTTCCTTAATAATATATATAATACCCTTGGCTCAAAGATTCACTATTATAACTAGTGTAGCCGGAGTCATTAGCCCAAGTGTAAACACATTCTTTATTTTTCACATTTTCAGAATTGAAAATAAAAAAAACTTGACAATGTGAACACATTGAGGGCTCAACTGATTATTCCTTCCAAACCCAATATTTGCAATTTGTTTGAATTTCCAGCAACAAAATCCACTCAAAAATCAATATCTTGCACATCTTAGCTCTGAAAATTGTGAAATAAACTCTATTAAATCTGACTCCCCAAGGGGGCCTTCTAACAACACCAAGAACACCCCCAAATTCCAATACAGTTTTTTTGTTTTGGATTTTATTTAGTTTTCATTGAGAAAATGATTCAATAATCAATAGTTTTTCTCCACACTGTAGCTCCAAACAGTCTCAAACCAAACCAAGTCAGTGCACCCCTACTCATCAAAAGCTTTCCGAAGATATGAAAGCACACCACCATGAAGCATCATGGTTTGGGAGATCTCATCTCAGCATAACAAAACAAAACAAAAACAAACTACCTTGTTTCATACATAGGCTAGATAGCCAAAGTGAAAGACTCCAACAGAAAGTGTCCAAAACCAAAATCCGATCACACACTTTTTGTGACAGGCCAATCAATGCCAAAAGATGGTTCTAGCCTTTTTGTTTTTGATATACCTAATTGCCCATAAATTGAGGGGTGAAGAGCCACTAGTAAATTAAATCTAGAAAGAGGCTTTTAATATGGTGGCCTGGCAGACTGGCACACATCTGCTGGAGGTTTTTCTTTTCTTTTCTTTTTTTAAATGTCTTATAAATATAGAATTTACACATCCAACATGATTCGGCATGCATTCCAATTTCCAAGTTTGAAACTTAGAAATGCCTTAGTATAAGGGTAGCTTCAAACACATGTTTGACTAATAAGTAATCAATTATTTTGAAATTTTCCATATTTTAAAGTAAAATGTACCTGAACATTTGTTTATTTTCTTTCACAAAATTTTGCTCTTTGAAAACATTATTCTTTGAAAAAAATTCTATAAATTAATTATTTGTGATGACATGGGAGATACTTTTTGCCATGGGATGTGCAGCCTCAATATTTGATGAGAATCAATTCCCGCAGTTGTCACCTTGGGTTGGAAAAGTCAGGTAGAGCTCAGGTCTTTTCTCTTTTCTCCTGACTTTTCTTTGTTTGCAGCATGAAGAAGTTAGCTTGTAGGGGAGGTTCCCGAATGAGTGCATTCTCCTAACTAAGGGAGGGGCACCTAAGGGTGTTCCCAAACCTCAGGAGAACACATGAGTACAAGCACCTCCCCTTATATTAACAACTCTCTTTTTATTTTCTTGCTTCTTTCCCATTTAATGAGGAAAAAAGAAAATTTCCATTGGAAAATGGGAACATCTAAATTGGGGGAGCTCCCCTGACATAACCCCCTAGGGTTCTTCTGCTGGGGGGAGATCTCTCAAAATACACATAGAAAGAAAATGGGAGTTGAGCTAATTCAATCTGAAGGTGTTGCGAAGAACCTTACCAGGGCTTGACATGCTGTGAATCTTCTTGAAAGAGAAGAGTGCCCTCGGGAACTCGGACTTATGTAGGAATGCTGACCCTCCTTCCTAAAATCAAATCCAGAACCTATTTGCATAAGACCTTTGTAGCGGAGCTCTAGGGTGCATTGGCATAATATTAAAAACCCGCAATTGAACTGGAAAACGTCCTGAGCAGAGTGGGGTTGTTTTCCCCCCATTTTTGTGATATGAAGAATTTAGTAATTCTTTTCCCCAAAAAATAAAAAAA
>Ga0209208_10002907_pt1 | contig 24622 bp, 16 predicted proteins | sample S1TSphfallax_3_FD_187694 | JGI IMG/M metagenome (GOLD analysis project Ga0209208, IMG submission 187694) | Host-associated microbial communities from peat moss isolated from Minnesota, USA - S1T2_Fd - Sphagnum fallax MG (SPAdes) (version 2) | ecosystem: Host-associated > Plants > Peat moss >...
TGTGATGCTTTGATCCGCATTCACACGTTCCCACCAAATTGCTTTATGCTTGTCGTATATTTGTTTGGTCGTGTAACCTAAACTTAGTTGGGCCCATATGTGGTCCTTCAATGCTTGTGACATGCGTGGAGCATAACGAGACATACGAGAAATGGACTCCGGGTCATGCTCACCATGTGCGAATAACCCATCAATTCGTGTATGGGCTTTATGATAAATTGTAATCTCAGCCACATCAGGTCGTGTGTATAGACATTTGATTGAAAATGACGCCAGGCATCTTCGTTTAATAAATCGAATGTGGGTTGAATTTTTTCGATAGTCTTCTGGTCCATAACCGCATTAATACCTAGACCAAAAAACTTTCAAAATGTAAAGATTACATCTTTGGTATATGAATTAAAGAAATTGAAAAGGTTAATGCCATAAATGTTTACCATATATGCTCGAGGTGGTTTTTGATAATTGGTTACTTGACATCCATTTGGCTTGGAAAGTTTTTGTAAACATTCCATTCCATAGGGGTGCTCATATCCCCTCATTCACATTCCAAGAATTCCGAAATGCGAGCATATGGAACATAAGCAAATTGAATGGTCATTTTATTTTGCCCTCCATGGCGTCTCCCAGATGTCGACACCAAGTCTTTGTTTGAGAAAGGGGACTTGGTGGGGTTTTGGACATGAATGGAATGGGACTTTGGAACCCTTCCCATGATTGAAGGAAGTAGGACAAATTCCTACACCAAGAGAATTTATAATTCTACAAACATTCATCATTGAACAAAAACCCAAAAGGCAATACATACATGGCTCTTTTAAAATCAATGTTGTGACTTGGAATTCCCATTCCAACACCCATATCATGATATAATATACCTATTGTTCCAATGTACATAATGTATAATACTTGCATAATGAACCCATATACTAAAACAAACTTTGGCAATACCCAAATTGAGCTATTAAACCTCCCATCATTGAAAATGTTCACATATGCAATACCCAGATTGCACCTTAAACCCATAATGTCTAATAACCCCATGTAGCAATACCCACATAATGATAATTAATGCACATTGTTTAAAAGGTGCAAAATGCAATACTTGCCTGAAGCCATAAAACCCACATTGGTTGTGGGTAGTCAATGCATTATTCGCATATGGGTATGAAAAATATAAAATACAAAGAGATATTGAATACAAAATATCAATGTAAAAATATAAAACCTTATTTAGGGTTGTATACTTCATGAAACTTGATGCCCTTTCTATATCCAATAACTATGAAATGAAAAGATGTTGAATTGTGAATATATATATATATATATATATATAAAGAAGAAATAATAAGAGATAAATGCATACCTTTAGGAATAAAAAATGACAACGTTCCACCAAATTTTGTAGTCCCAATTCAAAATGCAACCCTAAAAAATCATAACTTGTACAAAAATGGGTTAGAAAATATTAAACTCTAGCAACTATGGAACATATGAAAACAAAAAAAAATCATAATTATGGTATAGATTTAAACAAGTGAAAGATCAAAAACCAATATAATGAACAAAGTTTAGAATATAAACCTTAAGTTCTGAAATATGTGAACCAAATTCTTATACACTAAATAATAAAGCATAACCCTAAAAATCCAAATGATATATTGCCTTAAACTTTATTACAACCCTAATTATATAAACCCTAACAAAAAATGCCTTAATGATATATGCCTTAAGCCCAAAAAACTATACAAACTATACAAATTATATAATGCAAAATACATTAATCTTTAAAAACATTCAAATAAATTTCATACAAAACCAAAAGAAAAGATATCTTTTGCCTTTGTATGATTTCTCCAACTTAAAATTTCTTTTTTTAAAAAGAAGATATAGAATGCAATTGTATTACTTCACATATGTGTAAACCCTAAAAATTTCCCCCCCAAATTTAGCCTATTTTAGATTAAATACTATACATTTGAGAAAAATTTATTAATTAATTTATGTGTCTCAGCCTTAAACCTAAACCATAATTCAATAGGGTGGTTGTGTATGTAGGGTAGGTAGGTCAATAGGGTAGGTAGTTAATATAGTGGTTAAGTTAGTAGGGTATGTAATTAATAGGGTAGCTAGGTTAGTAAGGTAGGTGGTTAGTATAGTAGCTAGGTCAATAGGATAAATAGTTATTAGGGTAGCTATGTGTGAGGTCAAATCCAGGGAAAAACGGCCAAGAACCCAAAAAAAAAAGTATAGCCAAAAACCCTAAACCCTAAACCCTGCATGTGTCCTTTTGGAATGACCCAACATGCAGGTATTGCATTTAGGGTTGGGTTATTTCAAAGTGACTTTGCATATGCATATTGTGTTTAGGGCTAGGTCTTCACTTAAGGGTATCCAAACCATTTAAATGGGTTTTTTTGAAACGTGGGTATTGCATTTAGGCTTGTTTTTTCATTTCAACTTGAAATATCCAGACTTATACTTACCTTTACCAACTAGAATTTTGGATTTCGTTGCAATACCTACACCCATACTTACCTTTACCAACTGAAATTTTGGGGCATAATTGCAATACTTGCACTTGTACTTACTTTTACCAACTGGAATTTTGGGGCTTAGTTACAATACCTGCATTTAACATTAATATTATCATTATCTTGTGTTTTTGCATTTCACACATTTTGCGCTCATTACTTGGAAATAATAATAACCTTTGTGCCATATTAGACTTCAAGTGTGTGTTGAATACATGATGTTCAAAAATTTTGGGCTATGATTTCCTCCATACAAAATTGATTCTAAAACAAAATTCTTAGTGCTAATGGCAACAATTTTGATTAATAATTGAGACATTTGTTAAGGTAAAATATTGGTTTTGAAATATGTGAACCAAATTCTATACACTAAATTATAAAGCATAACCCTACAAATCCAAATGATATTTTGTCATAAGCCTTACTACAACCCTAACTATATAAACCCCAACAAAAAAAGTCTTAATGATATATGCCCTAAACCCAAAAAACTATACAAGCTATACAAATCATATAATACAAAATAAACAAATTTAAAAGAACATAGGAAAAAATTAAAAAACCAAAATTCAAAGGTTTTAAACTATAAATATTTATTAATTGAAAAAATACATTAATCTTTTAAAATAATCAAATAAATTTCATACAAAACCAAAAAAGAAGATATGTTTTTTACCTTTGTGTGATCTTTCCAACCTAATTTTTCCACTCTTTTTGAAGAAGATATAAAATGCAATTGTATTACTTCACATATGTGTAAACCCTAAAATTTTCTCCCCAAATTTAGCCTACTTTAGATTAATTACTATACATTTGTGAAAAATTTATTAATTAATTTATGTGTTTCAACCCTAAACCTCATGGTTAAATTAGTAGGGTATGTAATTAATAGTGTAGCTAGGTTAGTAGGGTAGGTGGTTAGTACAGTAGCTAGGTCAGTAGGATAACTAGTTATTAGGGTAGCTGTGTCAATAGGGGATAATAAATAAGGTACCAAGGTTGGTGCAATACTTATGAGGGCAGGAAAGTGATAAGGGTAGGTATGTGTGAGGTCAGGTCTAGGAAAAATGGCCAAGAACAAAACAAAAGAAAAAAGTACAATGGTCAGCAACAAAAAGAAATGGACTGTGATGAACCCCATCCGACGCCGAATGAAAAAACGCAAGGCATCCAGTGGACAAAATGACCAATTGGTGCATTGGTGGTTGCTGGTTCACTCTGGCCCTGAATAAGTAGTACATCAAGGTTGGTTATATAATGTTTTGACCTACAATGGAGAAGTTATTGAATATTCAACAACTTTTTCATTAAAGATTCATTTCAATCAAAACTAAGAATTATAAAAGAATTTGGGCAACATTCTTGGTATTGTTGGGAACTCCTCAATGGGTAGGATTTAATGAAGGTCATTTGGAACTTTTTAGACCTAAGGTGCAAGAGATAATGAATTTTGAGTAGTTTTTGTGATTGAAAATTCAATTAAATTACAAAAAATGATTTTGGAAGCAAAATTTAGTTGGGTAATCAGTTTACACTTGGGTCAATGGCACAAACTACAATAGTGCATGTGATTGAGAATGGAAATAATGAGAGTTTTTAGTTTTCACCATCTTGGGCAGATATCACTTTTTCTGAAGATCATTCAGCCCAGTTCTTTTATAACCAAAAATAAAATAACAGAACTTTCTGATATCAGAATAGTTGGATATGTAAAATTTGGTTCTTTGATTTGGGTACAATTTTAAATTAAAATATAAAAGTGGGATAAATAATATTTTTTATTAATTTTTAATTGCCTGCAAAACCTACCTTGACCTTTAAACTCCAACCCTAATGTAAACCCTAATCTGAGATCCATGGGCTGTTAGGCAAGGTGAGATACTGGAGATCTGCAATTCTGTGAGTTCTGTCAACTGGCGGATCTTTGCTATGGTCATCTCAGGCAGATACTGGGGAAAGAACCACCTAGATGTCCACCAGCCATCTGGCAAGAAAATGGATATCTACCCTACACTGGTTTTCACATCCATTATTTGATTTGTTCAAGTGCAATAGAATCTGTTTAGACATACATGATATATCTAGGTATGTCATTACTCATGAGATTAAAATCAGGTAGGAAGGAGGACGAGGATATGGGAGAAGTTGGAACATAATAATTTATGAAGAGTGGTTACACATTACATTCATGGGATCACAATGTACTTGGGAACACATAGAGGTAATACATTGAAGTGATTCAATGAGTCCTTGGTGGACCTTGGCAAAGCATGATTGAAAAAGGATGTGCATGATGAATGAGTGCGGTATGTAAGTATGAAGGAAATGTAAGCCACAACAATGTAAGTAGCTAAGGCACTTGGTGACTACTAGCTAAGTGTTTAACCCGTAAGTGCTTGGAGCTTCTTGGAGGCTTTAGAACGTTCAGGCCCCCATCCAGGTTGTGGAAAACACTGAAATTTAAGAACTTACTCATCACCATCAGGCAGTCAGAAAGAGTGAACCAGCACCCAACAATGCATCAGTTGCGAAAAACCAGTTATGAGTTTGGATGGGATGAAACTAACCGTTGGGACCTGGATTTGAAATGGAGAACCTGGGTGAGTTTTGAACAAAAATGTGAGATTGAATGATTTGCCACATGAGAAGATCTAACACTTTGATTGGCACCATATGAGTACCCAGTAGAACATTTTAGCATCCATTCAATGCACTGGAAACATCTTCTTCATTCTTGCAGCCTCTTAAGACTAATAGAGGACAAAAATCAAGCAGACATAACCAACAAAAACCAGATCAAAATTTGGCACCATAATGACTCCACATCACCTTGCAATTGTTAGAGGTTAGAATAGAGCTGAAAAAATACAACCCATAATTAATTAACACTTGAACAATATAAACCAGTGTTGGGCATTTTTCACATTGTTAAAAAACTGATTGTTCCAGTTCTTCTCAGAACTTTAGAGAATCACCCCACTTCTTCTTTTTTAAGGTAATTTCAGGCTTAAGAAAACTAGCCACTGATTTACAAAGGAAGATTTTCAGACAATTCGCAGATCAAAGATTCTCACAAAAGTGATAACACTCGATTTTCTTAGGCAAAATTTTCAACACAGTTTATCACAATTAAAAATTTCAATAACTTAAAGTGACATTGAATTTTCAATAATAGTAAAAAAGAAATAATGAAAGCAATCAATAAAAATGATTGAAATGAAAAACCATGCTGTGTCTTGTGCATTCAAAAAGTTGTTGTGGGGTTGTGCTGTTGCTGCTGTTGCACCTAACCCTAAATCTAAAAAGCTTTGCATGTTTTTGAAGCTTTTAGAAGAAGCAAACTAAAAAGGTATTCCAAAAGCTTCTAGGAACCTACATCCTACCTACCCTTAGACTCTAGACTCACCACCCCCCCTCAATACCATTATAGATAAAAACCACCTTTGGGTACCATTATTACCTTGGGTGGGTTTTAAATTTTTTACTACATGAAGGCAGTTCTCACTCGAGTGAGAATAAGGGAGCTTTCAATTTCACTCTCACCAAAGGTAAAACTTCAGAATTTTCAAGTTGAAAACCCTAAACCCTAAACCTACCAGTCCTTCCTACCCACTTATCTCATCCCATAGTGTGGCGCTCTGCCATTGGCCCAAAGTGTCCTCAACTAATTTTTCCTTCCCAAACCTGGTTTTTTGGAATTTATTTGAATTTTCAGTGGCAGAAATCACTTAAAAATCAATATCTCCCACATTCTGAATCCAAATCTTACCAAATAAATTCCACTAAATCCTGCTCATCAAGATCTTTCCAACAGCACCAAAGGCACATTCGAACAACTCCTCTGAAATTTTCAGCTACAATTTTAATTTATTTTCAGTGAGGCAATCATTCAAGAACTTTTGCACCACAAGTTCAGACGCCATGGAACTAAGCCCATTCACCTCTCCTGGTTGAGAGCTTTCCAAAGACGCCAAGAACACAATCTGAAGCATCCCAGTTCGGTGAATATCATAACTACAATACAAAACAAATCAAACTACCTTCCTTCACAGATAGACGTAACATATGTTAAAACTTACCATCTTGTGATTGGTTGGTTCCTAGACCCCTCACCCCCTTAAGAGGTTGTTGCATGCCTTGTTGACATACAGTCCCAACCAAATTGACATGAAATTCTTGAGTCAGCATGCCATTTAAAACCTATGACCACACTCGACATGACTCAACCAAAAAAATTGAAAAATAATTCTGTTTATGCTTAGATTGATTTAACATTTTGAAAGAATAGCAATTTCTGGCCTATTAGGGGTTAAACACACAGGGATCATTGGCACATAGGTAACCACTGTGGTTAGCTTTTGGACAGGAAAATAATTGAAAAGTGTTTCCTGTTCAGACATCATCCATCCTGCATGGTGCTCTCTGATGCATGCAGGTTCATTTGGGCCATAAAAGAGGCATCACTCTGAGTGACTCATTAGGTTCATTGTCTTTAGGGGATGGACTCTTGCAAATAAAAGCCTACTTGCAATGGAAGTTACTAGGTACCCTACCAGGCAAATTAATAATTGAAAAGGAACTCATGACTATATGAGGCCTATTGTTCTGGTGTCGTTGCCATCCCTCAAGTAACCCCAAGGAACTAAAAAAAAGGGAAAAAAATGATAAACACACAATAGACTTCCCAGTGGCCCGAATGGCTTGTTGTTAAGTACCATAGCCCTGAACCTCTCCTTATTTAAGGGTCATAACTTCAAGGGTATAGGCCTGAAAATTAGGGGAGGCTAGTGGGAGCAGGCCTTCCCCCAAAGTAAAGCAAAAGGCCATGTGATCAACTGAAAGGTCCTTCAACTGACAAAAGACTCTTTTGTCAAGGGACCTGCTTCCAAATGCAAAGAAAAAAAAACCTTGGAGTGCTTTACTATTAAAGGTGAAGATTGAGGCTGGTGCCTCTAAACCCCATCTCTGATAACTTCCTGTGCACCATGAGCACAAATGGGTTGTTCATATTAAATGAAAAGTTCTATAAACTTTTTTTTCTCATAACCCATCTCGCATCATCCCAAATTGGAAGTTGCTATTAAAAGAAAAGTTTTAAAGCCTTTTTTGTTTTAACCCAACTCTCATCATCCCAATTGGGTTGTTGCTATTAAAGGAAAATTTCTAAAAGCTTTTTTTTCCTTCTCATAACCCATCTCTCATAAGCCCTAAATGGGTTGTTGCTATTAAAGGAAAAGCACTAAAGGCTCTTGCCTCTGAACTCATGTCTCTCAGAAGTGGCACCACCACTATCTTCCAACCAGGGAAAGCACAACCTTCTACACATGTGACTAGAAGACTTAATCTCATGTGTTTCTTTTAGAGATTATCAACTACTGTAGTTGGAATCTAGACGCCACTTAAATGGCACTAAGTCCAATGGCGTCAGACACATATGGAACTGGACCTGAAAATTTGATCCCCAACATCATATTTTAATCTGATAAATTCTTAACCAAAGGGCTTTTCTAATGGCCTTTTTCCCTGCATTATACAACTATTTGTAAAGTCATCTTGGCTTTGGGCATTAGTTTAACCCTTAAGTCATTGTTCCATCCTTGATTCAAGTGTAATTGGAAAAAGTTAGCAAATTTGGGTACAAGGGTACCCAGACAGCTTCAACACATGTTTGTCAAACAATTCACCAATTTTGAAGATTTCATATTCCTTATTATTCTGAAATTGATCTTTGTTCCTTCACAAAATTTTGTTCTTAGAAAAACATATTGTAAAAAGGTTCAACATTTCTGAAAATGTTACAATTAGTGTGAAGCTGCCTAAGTACTCTGGTGTTAGTTAATGGAACTGAGTACCATTTCATAAGCTCTTAAGGATTGCATTCTGACAAGATTTGATTTAACAAAACAGTATATGCAGTAGTGAAGGTGTAGAAAAATTTGGGGGTGGAACTCTTGTGAGGATTAATGTACGTGAGAAAAATAATTTAATCCCCTTTTTTTCTGCTTGTGTATTTTCTTAATTTTCACTTTTCATTCAGTCCCCACCATTGGCCAAAATATAGCTCATAACCCCAGTTTCTGGTACAATCTCAAATAGCTCTATTGTAGTACCTGGGTCAGCTCAACACTAATTATATTATTTACAGAAATGTTGAATTTTTTTTTAATTCAGAAAAAAAAAATTCTGAAGGAAAGTAAATAATAATTTATTTGAAAATATATAATTTTTCCAAATGAAATTCTCCAAATTAATTAATTATTCAACAAACCAACATGTGTCAAAGTGACCAAGGTGCTATGGTATTTACTAGTGTTGGCCAGATATATTGGTGACTGTCAGTTATCAACATGCATAATAGCTTCCCATATCTAGCATCTAGGTAACAACATATTTAGGTGCTGTGTATATCCTTATGTATATGTGTATACAAGTGTTGGGCGGGTATCAGAAATTTTTGATACTTGTCAAATCCAGTTTTCACAAAATAACTTACAAAAGGGTTTGGTTTTCACTTTTAATTTTTTTTAAAACAATTATATGTCAAGACAGGGTATCAATTAAAAAAATTTAAACTCGTTCTCACAATGTCAGTTTTCATAAATTTGAAAATAATCGATTATTCTTTGACAGTTCTCACAAACCAGTCATTACCTTTTTTTCAAATAAAACAATTATAATCAAGTTTCTATTATATATTTTTATTTTTATTTTTTAAAATAAAAATAAAAAGAGAATTTATTCAAATTTTTAATGAAATAACCAACAATTTTTTTATTAGGTTTTCATATTTTAACAATTTCATCCTAGTAGTAGGCACTGATGGCGTAGCCAAACAGAACCAACAAAGAGAATAGAAGGGGGAAAGAGAAAGAAAAAGAAGAGGAAGAGAAAATAAATTCCAAAGAACATAGCACCTGAAAACTTACCCGGCGGGTAAAGGTATCAAATCTTGCTCGTGTGTCAATATTTATCTGTTCTGGATTTGGTTCTCACCATCCGGTTTTCACTTGTGCGAGAATAGGTGATCAAGTTGTTAATCAGGGTATCATTCAAAGTGATACCCTGAAAGGTTCAAACAATGGTACTCCAGTGATACCCGAATGGTACCTGAGAATATTTTTGATACTCGCCCAACACTGATGTATACTGTGTCAAGTGTGGCCTTGCGAATATGCTTATCCAGTGGGAACTTTTTATGGGATCTGAATATGAATATTTATTTTATCCTAACAAGCTATTATATGGGTGTGTGATTATTGTGCGGGGTAATTGGGGTGTGATTTGGGCAATTAGCCCAAGTTGTTGTGGGCAAAGTTCTTTCAAGAACTAGGGTTTTACTCCTTGTAAGTTATTTCAGTTTAGGACCGTGTGTATGTGAGTGGAAAAAGATTGTGATCATGTAAATTATGAATATGCATGATCTTTGTATGTATTAATAATTGATTTGAATCTTAAAAAACAGAAAATTCATATCTGCTGGGAAAAAAAAAAAAATGAATCCAATATGTCTTGACAAATAATTTTTTGAATTTTTTAATCCATACCTGTCTGTTTTTTATATAATAGAATATGCCTTATTGATATCTTGGACTTAACCTTAGGGCATCTCCACAAGTGCTAAGTTTGTCACTCTGGATAATCAAATTAAATGTCTAAGTTTAGCTTTTTTTTTTTTGGCAACCCCACCAATAAAACTGTAACCGGAAGTGTATATACGTGGGAACTATTAATAGCAAACCACCTCGACCAATTATTATGATCGACCAATCAGAAGTACTGAGCTGCAGTCAGGTCCAATTTATTACACTCTGTTTTGAAGGTGCACAACTGTGTTGCGCCTTTAACCAGCCATAGCAAGATGAACGAATTTGGTGCAGAAAAATCATTTTCCTGAGCTAAACTGGCATATTTTGACATTTTTGCGATAAATTTACTGTCTGGAGTCACATACTGAGCACCAGTGGAGATGCTCTTAACATGTGTTATGTGACCAACACTGGTATTTATCTGCACAACAAATTTTACCCACTCTCAAGGTTTGTCTAAATAGGTACCCAAAGTACACAATCATGTAACCTTTGTAAAGTCTCAAGAGCCATACATTGACTTTTTAGTGTTAAGAACATATAGGTACTTATAGATAGGTATAAAATTTGAAACAGCAGGACCTCCTCTTTTGAAATAATTAAATGGTTCAGAAAGAACTGCCAATACTCTTAGGCATGATATACTTGAGTATCAGGTTTGAACTCAATGGGCTTTGTGTGCCTTGGCTTTCAATTGGGTGGAAAAAGGACAAGCCGAACACAGGCATAAAAAAGGCAATCTCAAAGTCAATACCGGTCCATACCTATTATCACCAGAAGGGAAAAGATATAATTGAAAAATAGCAACCAAATAATCTAAATTAAGAGCAAATATTTTGGCTCATTATTCCCATTTATCTTAAAAAATAGCCAAATCTAGAATTAAAGGTTTTTTGCAAAAACATTTAGCCACATTTGGACTCTGATTTTTTATTTTTATTTTTTAAAATTAAATAATATTTACACATTTAATGTGAAATCCCTCTTGGGATGCTAGCCAACGACCCAACATCAGAAAATTGAAAAAAATATCATAGACGTGAGTGTATACTGCAGTATGCTAGAAGGATATAATCTGATCACACTGGACTTGAGCTGCTTGCTTTACAAATGTGCAAAAAATCATTGGGTTTGTTAAAGAACATGATTGATGGGCCCTACTCAAAGCTGTTGGTCCCTAGAGAGTTCTAATTTTTTTTTGGTTGGGTCCAATATTTTGTCAGCAGATGAATGCAGGAATTGCCCATAAAAATTGCTCACATCTGAGTTCAACCAATGATAGTGTGGAAGGAGAAAAGAAATGGTCCATAAGTGTGTGGAAAATGCCCATTGCCATTATGCATGTGGAAAGAAAACAAAAATGGTCCATGAAAAGCTATTTATGCCCCAGTACCTGAGCCAGTTTGACACTAATTATATTATTTTCAGACATTTTCAGATTTTCAAAAAGAAAATTTCAAAAATATTTTTTTCTGAAGGAAACTCAAGAATCTGATGAAATAATCAGGAATAAATCATCTGGCAAAATGAAAGCCTCAAAATTAATTAATTATTCAACAAGCATGTGTCGAAGTGGCTGAAGAAATGTGAGTTCAATCCATGAAAATATTAAGTGATAGTGGGAAAAGAAAGAGCTGGACAGATCTGTAAAATTCTATCATCTGAGTTCAACCCATGGACATCTTAAGTGATAGAAGGAAAGAAAAGAAATGGCCAATAAAATACTATTATGTGAATTCAAGGCATGGAAATGTCAAGTGTGAAAGGGATTCATTCAAAATGGCCCATGAAATGGAAGAGAGAGAGAGAAGACTGCACCACAATCTTAAATAAGAGCTTCTGGAGTCTTGACTCTTCACCTCCCCATAAAATACAATAAACAAAGAGAAGAAGAAGAAGAAGATCCAGCCTGACTCAAACTCAGACCCAAACATCCCCTTCTTTTGTAATCATGTGAAATAAATGACCATTTTGTGGGAAATGAAATCGCTAGTTCATTGAAAAGAAAATATGCTTGAATGCACAAAAATGGGTAGTTGCAGGCTTAGGGGGGTGTAGGTGTGTAAGAGAGAGAGAGTGAGAAATGCTTGTGAGGGCATATTGTAATGTACATATGTAATTGGGAGAGAGATTCTCTCGCACCATACTGGATTATTTTCAGCACAATCATGGAAGTGTACCAACTTATTATGCAACTTCACTAGTTGGTGGAGTTTCATGATTGGAAATGGGTATCCATCCGTGTAGGAAGGGGTATAAGTCCAGGCCAAAAATGGCACTAATGTAAATGTGTGTGTGTGTGTCTTGTGTGTCCATCTCTCTTTCTCACACTCAAGGTCAAAGTGTAGGAAGCTGTTTTCCATTTTGGCTGAAGAGTCATCGATATCGAGTTTTAGTCCAATCCATCTTTGTTAATCAGACTCTCTTTGAAAACAAGTCAATTTGAGGCATGTATTGACAAAGTCTTGACATGGATGTTAAATAGTGGCAACCTTAAGGAAGACATTTTGCTCTGGACTTTTTGATGAGTGAAAGCAAGCTCGGCTATGAGTGGAATTTCAATGAAGAGAAACATTTTTGTGAGAGCTTCAAAAGTACCTCAAATCCACACCGGGATTGTGGATCATTTGTGGCAGTTGTTGAGAATTGGAGGAAAATGTTGTCAATGCCATCCGTGTGCACATGAGCTAATGCAATGCAGGAATCCAAAACAGTTCAAACTCTTTTGTCGGATATTGGTGGGACATTACAATGAGTGGGGCTATGATTGTGAATAGGCAGTTTAGCTAAGTTGTGTGGATTTCTTCTGCACATGGGTGAGCTTCTCATGCTTGTCAAAATGATTTTCTGCTTGAGAACTAGATGAATAGTTTGAGGAAATCTTGAAAAGGGCAGAGGGAAGAATCCATTAACAAATTGACATACGTAACCTTTTAATGTTTCACATTTAAAATTGGGAAAGGAAGAAAAACTTAAGGAAAGTTTTAAAAGTTCCACTGTCCAATATTTGTAAGTTGTGAAACCAAAATTCAACAAGGGGTGTCTCAAATTGTGGCCTTGCCATTTACATCAAAAACTGTATCTCAAAGCAAAAGAAGGATTATCGAAACTCAAATATTTCACCATGCAAAAATATATTAATCTTCAAAAAATATCCTCTAAAAGAAACCAAAATCTTACAAGATATTATAACTCTGGAACTAATCTCAAGTTTCAACACGAAAGCCAAAATATATAATCTTTCAAAAATCCTCATATAATAAAAAATAGACCTATTATTATTATTACCTAGTATGGGCCAAAATCCCTTAAGCTACTATACTCGATAATGAATCTAAACACAATATCCTTGCCTTGGTAGGCAAGGCCAACAAGGACCTATCGAGACATCTCACTACAATCACAATATTTCCAGGTGTAACACACTAACCCACTAACACAATCACAACGCAATCACAATATTTCAAGGTGTAATGTACCAACCCACTAAAGTGAACTTTTTCATCACATCATGCATTAACTTTATTCTTCATCTTCTCATGAATCTTTTATAGTCAAAATTATGGCCTGGCTCATCATCGTCATCATCGACATACTCAAGAAATTTCCTCCCACCTACTTATATTTTCCTCTATTACGTGGTTTCATGCTTGATTCAACTGCCAACAAGAGGGACAAATAGAGATTGTTTTCTGAAAACAAAATCTCTATTTCAAACTAGGTATCAGACATTCAAAGTATGATATGAATTTGGGTCAAAAAACAAGAGCCATATTTCATGGCAGAAAAGCAAAACGGATCGTGGGCCATTCGAAAGAGAGAAAAAGACCCACTAGTACTCTGTTGTTTTGTCATAAGAAGCCAGCTGAAACTCATCAGCTAATGCCTCTACCATTTATGGCAAGTTCAAACCCAACAATAGTTAAAATAAGAGATGTGAACTCACAATTCACACATTCGCACCTAGTGAACATTCCTCAAAATGTGGGACCAAATCAACACCGGTTGTTTTCTTTTTTTGTGGCAAATTTTTCAACAAAGAAATTGGGAAATTTTGGGAATTAGGGAATTTTTGGGAATTTTTTCCTTTTCTGGTGCAAATTTGATTAATTTTCCTCATTTTTTTGGTTAAATGCCTCCAAAATTTCGATATTAAAAAAATGGAAATTTTTATTTTAAAAAATAAACGCTGATCAGCACCTACACTACTACCTTCACCTTCTTTTTGTGGCCAAATTAAACCCAAGAAATGTTAGATTTGGACTCAGAGACCCTAATTTAGTCTAACCATGGGATAATATTTCGAAACAATTTAGATGAATTTTGGGGGTTTTCCTATTGTACCAGTGAGGGTGCTGCTATACAAATGTGTCCACCACTTAAGGAAAATTCATTTTTTGGGATGCTGGTGGTAGCTTTGGCTTACATCACAAAATTTAAAAAAGAAAGGAAAAAAGGAACTGACTCTGAGACTCTGTCACAAACACAACAATGGCCTAATGCTCCCAATGGCAAGTTCAAAGTTCAAATCCGCAACAATTTTTTAAAAAAAAAGAAATATTCCATGAAATTCTACCCTAAAGAAAATAAATTAAATTTTTAAAAATAAAACTCACACTCTATTCACACTAAAAGAACTAACACACACCTGGTGAACATTTCTCAAAATGTGGGACCAAATGAAATTTACATCCTAGTTCCTTAGTCTCTCTCTCTCCCATTAGGTGCTTTGCATGACAGAGCCAACAACCAAATTTTGAATTTTCATGGCAAAAACTTGGAATCATGAAAACACGAAGAACTGAATTAGTTGGCAAGGATATTGTGTTTAGATTCAATATAGAGTACCTATAGTATAGCTTAAGGGATTTTGGCCCATACTAGGTAATAATAATAATAATAGGTCTATTTTTATATGAGGATTTTGGAAAGATAATATAATTTGGCTTGTGTTGAAACTTGAGGTTAGTTATAGAGGTATGATATCTTGAAGGATTTTGGTTTTTTCTTTTAGAGGATTTTTTTTTAAGATCATATTTTTGAGTGCTGAAATATTTGAATTTCCATAATTCTTCTTTTGCCTTTAAGATAATTACTTTTTAATGTAAATGGCAAGGCCACAATGTGACACACCCCCTTGTTACCTATCTATTGCAGTTAATGTGCACATTCACCGAAAAAAACACACACACAAACACACACACACGTCCTTGATCAGCAAGCAGTTTCTTTCTCCGCTTTTCTTGCTCTTCTTCTTTTTCCCGCCCTTGGAATCCGAGCTCCCCAATTTTCCAAGCTGCAAGAATCATCACTCAGAGATGCTGTGCTGGTGCTGATCATGATCATCACGGTGGTGGAAGTAGATGCTAGTGATGGCAAACAAGCTCTTCTATCTCTTCTTGTAAGTAGTATTGTTGTAGTTGTTGGAGTGTGCCCTTCTTGTGTGGTGTAAATGATACCCCAAAGTCATTAGTTTTTGTCGTTTGAATCTGGTTTCAAAGAAAGAGCTTTAGTGGAGAAATCTTCAAAGAGTTTGTTTGCTCTTCAAGAGCTTTGGTTTTGGATTTGTGGAGAAAACAAAACAAGATTTCTTTAGGGGAGGAGATGTGTGATTTGGTTTTTTCCAAGATCTTGTGTCAAAGTTAGAAGAGCTCCCTCTTGCCTGTGTGTGCGTGTGTGTGTGTGGGAGTGTGTCTTCAAGAGATTGGTTTTGGGTTTGTGGAGAATGAAGTGTTGAGGAGAAGAGATATGTATTGTGGTGGTGGTGGTGAAGGTTTTGAGCTTTGTGGATATGCGATCTTTCTCTAGTGTTTGTGGTGTGTTTTGTTTTCGGGGGTTTGTGTGTCTCGTGCTGTTTTGGTCTTCGTAGTTCCTTTTGTGTTTTGTGGAGGTTAGAGGATTTCTAGTGTTTTTGTTGTTGTTGCCTGTTTTTTGTAGTTTTGTGTTTTGTTGGGGGGGAGATCGGTGGGTTGTGAGGATGGAAGAGAGGATTGCGGAGAGGGATGATGAAATAGAGGGCTTCGAGGAGTTAAGTGCGGAGGAGAAAGTGGCCATCGGCAAGTGGTTTCTACTGAAGTCGCCTCCGGGACAAATTCGGCAAGTCGCCAAAGGTGCTGTTTTTGGATCCCTTCCCCCACTTCTCACCGCCTTTCTCGCTGCTCTTTTCTTTCTTGTCGTTTGTTCGTCCCTAATGTCCGATGCTTACCTCTCAAGAAACTCATCTCAAGGACAGACTCCCACCAAGCTTCACCACGAGGCCAGTTCCATCGCCCAATTCTCTTCTGAAATTGGATCCATTTCAGAGGCAGGCACTGCTGTTAGCCTCGATCCATTTCATTCCTACAAGAAAAACGAGAAAAGAAAAAGAGATCCAATTCACCAAGGTGAAGAATGGATTATTTCTTCTGGTGGTACAAGAATCTGAGTTCAGTGATGAGGAGGTATTCAACGAGAAGAAGAGATTGCTGGTGATGTGCACTTGCTATAGGATTTTGATTCAGGTTTGCTACAGACTTGGAAGAATCCAAACGTTTTTCACAAGAAGAGGAAGACGGAAAAAAAGAAGGAAAATGAAAGTATGTGTGTTTTTTCCCACAAAGTGTGTGTGTGTTTTGTGTTTTGCAGATGTGCGAACAGTGTTGATGGATGACAGTCTCTTCACAAAAGCAGCAGAAGAAGCTTTCCCAGAATACAATGTCAAGCACATGATTCCTGTTGAGCTTCCTGATCACAGCGGCAAGGTATTTTTTTTTTGCTTTCTTTTTGCTAATAACCCAGATTTCCATGTCCGATGAAGATGATGGAATTGTGCAAAATAATTGTTGTCAAAGGAAATTCTGCGAATATTTTTTTTGTTGTTGGAGGAATTGTGCAAAGTTTTTTGTTGTTGAAGGAATTGTGCAAAGCTTGTTGAGGGAGGAAGGGCAGAGGATGCATCTCTTAATCTCTGTTTTCTTGGGGAGTCTGAATGTTGGGAAATTAGAAATTGTCCACAGCTTTCTTTCCTTCTTCCTCTTCCCACCAGCAGAGAACCAAAAAAAAACAGAAACAATTGGAGAGAGTAGGTGTGGACTTCTGAGAAGGGAAGTGTGGCTGATGGCAGGCACAATGGGAATAATGTGGTGACAGGTGCTGGTGACCAAGTATGCGGAAGTTGACAACTCACACTATCTTGACCCACGAACTGCTGTTGTTGCCACCATTGATCACATCAAACAGGTGGGTTATTTCTAGACTTGCTGTTCACTGCAGAGAAGAGATAATCAGCCAATATCTTGTGACAGAGAGAGGAAGGACTTGTGCTGAATTCTGTAGGTAGGTTGTAAACCAGCACAGCTTGGTTGTTAGGTACAACAAGTAGGCAAGAAATATTAGAATCAGCAATGATGGCTGATTCTACCATTTAATACAGCTAAACTCCAAACCTAAAACGTGACTGTAGTTCATTCTGTAATGTGTTTTTGATCCATAAAGCTTTGCATCCCCATTTTAGAGCTTTGTTTTTCTATCAGCTTTTCATTTCACCTGGCAATGGATTCTCATGGACAAACACAGGAGTTTCTCTTTGGTTTCTTTTCACAAACTTTGTTCAATTGGTTGTACGTTTGGGGTGTGTGGCAATTGTAATCTTTTTACAATCACATGAATTAGGTCTGTACAAGTATGCGGCCAGCAGCAGATGATGAGCTTCCAACTGCATTAATGGAAGAGTACCGGTAAGTCTTGTAAATTCATTTCTTCCTGTGCAAAGGTTCACACTCTCAAGAACCAAAAGGCTTCAATCTTATTGTACCCATCAACAGATTTCATCTCAAAAATTCTCTGAAATTACTCCAATTGATAATCGTGTAAATAGTATTTGGTCATGACCATGGCCATAGCAACTCCTGTTTTCGTATGGTCATAGTATTATCTCTTTGTTGGATCTGATGTTGTATGGTGTGGGTGTTGCCTACGAAAACAAAACCAGGATATCAGTAGATGCAGAGCTTTTGAAGTATGTAGAAGAGGCATATCCAGGAGGAGAGTGTGCAGTGTACTGCACTTGTGGAAAGAATGTGGACAAACATGAAGGAGAGATAGAGCTAGCAGCAGTCATCTCAAATGCAAGCTTCAGCTCCAAAAACTTCCGGTAAGTCCAGTAGAATACCTGGTTAACATAGTGCCAGAGCAAGTCACCAGTGCACCAAGAGGGATTGATGGTGGGTGGATGGGAAACACTTTTCCATTGGGTTGTAGTTACCTAGCTAAGCACAGTGGTTAGCTCAGTTTCTGTTCTTACTACCTACCTAATAACAACCCACTAGCCCTGAACCTATACAACCATCTACATGCATCTACTGACCTAATAGCAACTATCATCCTTCCTTCTTACCTACCTACCTACAGGATCTATCTTTTACAAGATAAGTCATGAAGGGGAAACCCAAAAGAATGTTTTCTTTTTTGAGCTCACATGTGATTTCACTGTATGCTGCAGTGGTGGGAGCTGGCGAGCAGTGTGGAGAATCCAAATCAATGAGGAGCTGCATGCTGCAGAGTTGCAGGGGCAAATCAATGTGAGTGATGCAAATGATCAAAAGCTCTTGATTTCATAACCAGAACTTGAAACCAACTACCTTATTTTCTTGTCAGCCAGCATAATATCTGCCCACGCCTTGTGTCCAGTGGTAAAGCCTGTTGTTGCATTGAAGGATTATACCTGAGTGCATATGATTATGAGCCTTGCGGCCTACACGGTCATGCACCTGTGTTTTCCCCTTAGGTTCTGTATCAAGAAATGATGCCGAGGGAAAAAAAAATGGCTAGGGATTTACTGATTGTCTATTTTTAATGATGCTGTGGGTTTCAGGTCAATGCACACTATTTTGAGGAAGGCAATGTGCAATTGGACACCAGTTATGAGTGCCATGATTCTATTCAGTTCCAGGTAATGTCCCATTCTGATTTCTTTCTATTGAATTCCCACGTGTCCTTTTTTAAGCATGTCCAGTCCAAGTAGTTTTGGAAGCAATTGCATATTTGCTTCTATTATCCCACTGACTACTGGTCATAGACAAGCACCTTTCTTTAGCCTGATGAAGGAAATCTGTGGATTGATGCTGACACTTATGATGCTGGAATTGACACAGGATGCAGGAGACATGGGTGCAGGAATTGTCAATGTTGTAGAACGCCTGGAATCTGAGTACTTGAGCTCTCTAGAGGTGAAAACCCTGGATCATCTGTTTTGCAACTTTGGTCCCCATCTGCTCTTCATGTTTGGAGGAAAGAGGAGGGTACTGGTTTCTTCTGATGAATTTCCTGCCCAAGACATGGCTTTTCTGAGTGTACGTGTGATCTGGTGCTGTGTAACTCTTGGACCTAATCTTACATACTGAATTGATACTTTTCCTCCTTTTTGTGTAGGATTCATATGCAAAGCTATCAGACAGGACATTCAAGGTATGTTTTCTTTTGTTCACCATACAGCAGCAAATACTCCTGAAGTTACATGAAAGGTTCTACACAATCTGGGAGTATGATATCTTGTAAAACACCCAGCCAGAGCAAACCATAGTGACACCATCTGTAGTGCTATCTACCAGTATAATCTGCTTTGGAATCTCAGAGCACTCAGGCGGAAATTTGAGCTTGTACAGTCCCTCCAAAGACTCTGCTTTGAAATTGTAGAACAATGGTACCTTGTAATATGGGCATCTGGATCAACCTGCAGATTGGTTGTGTGGAGTCTTGTGCTCGGAGAATTGACACTAAACAAATTGGACATGCGCATGATGATGATGATGATGTGGGGTTGCAGGAACTTCGGAGGAAACTTCCAGTGACAAGAACACTCTTTTCATGGGATAAGGCATTGCAGCTGAGCCTATCAAGGGACTTAGCACGGGAATTCGCATCTAAGAGATAACTGACCCACCCTCTTGTACAACCTTTAGTCACTGGCACCCCTCAACACAGATGTGCTTTTTCCTTTTTGTCAAAACCCAATAGTATGGTCGCTAAATTTCAGCACCAACAGTGGTAGTCAAGTCCACATTTCTTCCTTTTGTCCAGCTCCCGAAACGTTTTAACACCTGCTGTGAGGTTGGTTACTTGCATGAGGCTACTCCTTGTTTGCTATTTTTCAGCAGATCCAACATCTGACAAAATGTCAAAACCCCTGGATGGTGTATAGGTGTTAATTACTCAAGTGCCTGATTTTTCTCTGCAGATAGGCTTCTTTTGCTAGACTATAATTGTACATATTATGCAGGATCTTTCACATAAAGTGCAACAGAAGATGAACATTTTCAAAATCTTTTTATGGCCTTTTCTGTTAATTACTCTTGTAGCAGTTTGATGATTGAAACTTTTGGATGGAAATTAGAGGATAATCTGGTAATGGCAGTGTACCTACTGCTGAGGAAAATGCCTTCAAACGGGAACTGGTGACATAAATGCCTACTCTGTATCTGTATGAAGAAGCAGGCACCTTGCCCGAGCACCCAATGGGCATCAAATTTTTTTGATATATTTGTTCATTATTTGTGATGGAAGAGATGACAAAGATCAGAGTCAGTGATCTCCCTAGAACACCACCTTCACCCATCCCACTTTGCACAAATAATCTTGTCTTGAACAAACTACATCATTACATCAAACATTACTACATTCGATGCAATCTTGCTTGTTACCATGCCTCAATTGCACCAATTCTTTCATTTCCCTGACACACTTAATTGTACATGTAACTCCTCACAATCTCCCACAGTAATACTCTTCCAACTTGGGACAACCTACAGTCATCCAGATGCTCAACTCCAGACAATGCCATAACTGAAGACATTCTAGCTCTAATGACACTTCAACCCCTTTTAGCCTATTAAGTGCAGCATGCTCTGATTTGAGAATTGTGACATAGTTGCCTTTTTTTTCTACCTACCTACTAACAACCCACAAACAAGTTGTTAGTATGTAGGCAGTAAAAGCAGTCCTTACCTATGTATGAACCATCTACTTACCTTGTAGTTACCTATTTTCCTACCTATCTAGCTATGAGACCTATTTCCTACAGAATTGGTTACCAAGGTCAAACCAAAGACTAACTCAGTTGAGGTTCAGCCACAACTGAGTAATATCAGGCATCCAGTTGATGGTGCGCTGGTTCACTGTGGCCATTGAAAACCCAATGAGACACAATCCTTAACCACTGTGGCCATTGAAAACCCAATGAGACACAATCCTTAACCGAAACAGCAAGTGAATCTGAAGAATTCCATAAGCTACAAAATCCACAGCTCTGATGATAGTGGGTATGTAAGAATTGGTTTTCAAAAATTTAGCAAGCCTTCCATGGTACACTATTTCATAACTGGTGAACTTTTTAGGTGCCTTCCTAGAGCTCAACTTGAGCATATACTGAAGCACCTGGGCCAGTTTAACACTAAATTATATTATTTTCAGTAATGTTGAAATTTTTTTAATATATATTTTTTCAGCAATATTTTTTTCGGAAGGAAAATAAAGAACATGATGGAATATTTGAGAATATATCTTTTGTTGAAATGGCTAAGGTATTATGGGTATATGGTATCGGAGGATTATCATATCTGCGTTGGTAGAGGCATGGTAGCTTCATCCAGGATTTCTGTTGACATCCTACAATTGGATACAATTGGGTTCCAGATTTGCATTCAACTGGTGACCAATTTGCCTATGTTGAATTGTTTGTCACATTAACAATTTGTGTAAGTTGTGTTGAGTTTGTCACCTTTTAATGGCCAAGCCTACATAAAGACCCCCAGGAATTTGTCACCCAAGGGCTTTTGATTCCTTCTGAAATCGTATTAGTTTATGAGAGATGTTTGATTTTCCAAATCTGCATCAAGTTTTGAAGATGCAATTTTGCATTCAAAATAAGTTCCTTGTTATGGAGTGTACATAGAGTGGTGTTACCAATCTTGAGTCTTTGGGTTTATCCTATAATTATCATACAAAAAAATTCATTGTGGAAGTTTCTCTGGGTCTTGTTTTGTTTGTGATGATGGGCTGGAGTTTGTTGGGTTCCTACAACAAACCTTACTGAAGAAGTTGTTGATTTTTATTCTATTCTTTTCAATTTATCTAATTGCAAAGTCTTAGAGACTAGAGCATGATCAAGGTCATTGAATTTAGAATGTTGGTACTTGCAATTTCCAACATTGTAAATTTGACTGTACCATTTTTGAATGGTTCTATTGTCATCAAAGTCTATCTTTCGTGAGTGAAGATGATACAGTGAATCAAGATTTTATTGGCACCCAGACGATAGTTTTTGATTGTGCATCAGTTAAAAACAAAATCGAGAACTCATCTTGCTTTGCCCCAATGTATCCATTTCCTCCAGAAATTGGTTAACTGTAAATCCTACTGGTGATATGATTTGGAATGTGTGGACATACCTTGAACAATCCCTCTATTCTAGTATATACATCAGAAGACATTTTCTTCATTGGTTTTGAATCTTGTTGCTTCACACCAACACACTTCAATTACTTTTTTGTGGGTGTTGGATTCTGAAATTTGAAACCCAAGTATGCAAAATACATCAGCTGATACAAGTATGCAAAATACATTAAGCTGATTATCATGGATTCCAAGTGGGCTCAAACAAAAAATTTACTGGAATCTCTTAGGTTTCTTCTGATCCTTTTTTCCTCTGAAGAGTAGAATCCACAAGTGGAAAACCAAAAGAGGACAAGCTCAATTTGAGTTTTGACAATATTGAAAGGCTTTGCCCTTAAAATTCAGAATTTGATTCAGATCAATACAGGTCAGGTTTGTTTGTTCAAAAAAATCCCATCCTTCTACTGAAACACCCATCTGATGAATCATGATTCTACAACATTTTTTTGATTTTCATGTTCAAAAAATCAACAGTTTTTAAGTCACATACTCTGAAATGAATTTCATGACCCTGATCAATTTGTCAACTGCACTTCAAAAAATGTAGTTCCAAAGAAAAGACTCTTGAACAGATCCATATTAAAATGAATTCAAGCAGCTATAAGATGCTTCTGATCCTCAAGTGTGCATTTAAAAAATTGAAGCTGCAAATAGTCTGTCCATTGATGTTCCTCAAGTGCACATTTTTAAAGTGTAGCTGCACACAATTTCATTCATGGTCCTCAAGTGTGAATTTTGAAATATAGCTCCTGCATACTGTAATTGAGAAATTTACATATCAAAACATCAAGTTTCTTTATCATATCAATCATTCAAATGAATCTGACCTACTCTCCTCTTTTTTATCATCAAATTCCAACTTCAAGCAATCGCTTGATTTCAGTGTCCCTCCAAACATCAGATTTTGAGGTGATTATATGGACTCGCAAAGTTTGCAATAATCTGGATGTTGATACGAGTATTGGGCTGTTATGTAAAATAGCAACAGACTCCCATGATTATTTGGATGGTTCTTGGGGGTTCACAACCATGGTTCTCAAAAAATCAAAACCCCAGTTCTGATACATAGCCACCATTCTCACAGAATTGGAAAAAAATCAAAGAACTACTTATGAAACTGCCAATCCTTTACTGGTTCTCTGATGAAAACTGCCAGTTCTTTGAAGTTTTTGAAACAACCAGAACTGGGGAAGCTTTCAAAGCTCCTTGTTTGGTGTTATTTGTGTTTTGTTTTCAAGATCCAACTCTTGAATGCAAGTTTTTTGAGCTTCTTGTTTGGTGCTATTTGTGTTTGTTTGCAAGCTCCAACTCTTGAACTCAAAGCTTTCAAAGCTCCTTGTTTGTTGCTATTTGTGTTTTGTTTTCAAGCTCCAACTCTTGAACTCTCAAGCTGATGTTGCTAGATTGTATTCTTGTAAAAAAAAGTATAAAGTAGCAAGAATTGGGAATTTGGTGTGCATAACCTTTGTGCATATTTGTAGTGTTTCAAAAATTTAAAATTTTCATGAAGTTAACAATTTTTCTTTGGAGGTGAAAGAAAATGAAGGCCATTTTTATGATGAAACAAAAAAAGGTTTCAATTTCATAAGGATCATCATCATCATCATCAATGGGTGCACAAGTTAATTTACACAACAAATTAAAGATTAAGATATTGAAAGGTAATTAAATTTAGGACCAAAATATATATATATGTATACATACCTCTTGAGAATTATTTTGTGTCAAACATTAGTCCCAAGTATGGTACGAACTAAAAAAATTCCATTCATTCATGCAATCTCAAAGGTTAACAAATACATGTAACTTATTTCAAAGGGTGGCAAAGCATGATGAATACATATTAATTATTTCAAAGGCTACAAAGAATGGTTAAGACACACTACTACCTAAAAAGCTAGAAAAACATGTCATTAATTGGCTACAAACCAATGTTGGGTGGTTCTCACCTTTTTATGAGAACCATTTTATGAGAACTATTTCATGTAATTCTTATTTCAAAATGTGAGAACTAACCTTCTTCTTTGAAATTTATTTTTAATTCTCAAATACCCAACTAGAGTAGCAAGATTTTTT
>Ga0209208_10002908_pt1 | contig 24621 bp, 22 predicted proteins | sample S1TSphfallax_3_FD_187694 | JGI IMG/M metagenome (GOLD analysis project Ga0209208, IMG submission 187694) | Host-associated microbial communities from peat moss isolated from Minnesota, USA - S1T2_Fd - Sphagnum fallax MG (SPAdes) (version 2) | ecosystem: Host-associated > Plants > Peat moss >...
TATGATACTGCCAACAAGTGTCTATGGTGATTCATTAATTGTGACTACATTGATGTAAAACTTTATTGTCCTTTTTTTTCACATGGTTTATTGTGCCACCCACCTTTATGCATGCAACAATAAAAGGAGGGAAATATTGCTCTTATAACTAATATTTATTAATCATAAGACACCTTTGTGTTTTCCCTAAAATGTTTTGATACTACTCTATTTTGTTTTCGCATTTTTTACATTTTTTGAATTTATGGATCTAGTTGTAAACCTCATGCAGTGTTAATTGTCACCTTATGTTTGTTTGGTGGATATGTTCAAAAAATTGAATCGGTCTAAAATGTGGGTGTGGATGAACATATAATGTGATTCATGTGAAATGATCTACTACAAGATGGTGGCAAGAAGGTGGCTAATGTGATTGCACACCATACCATGCTAGCGAAGTTGATTGTCGTAATAGAAAATTTTGAATACCTCAACTAGTTTGTGCACCTTGGAAGCCTATGTTCATTAAATGACAAGTTGCAAGAAGCTCACAAAGGCAAAATAAAACTAAAGGAGATGGTGGTAGTTTGAAAGAATGTGAAAAAATAGTGGAAGAAATGCATGCAAAATATGAAATAATTGCAAATTTTCACTCATAATTAATGTTAGGATATTTGTGCACACATGAGCAAATGAATTATTGAATTGGGTGGGTGGTTGATAGTTCCAATCTTGGGAAGATGTTGAAGGAGAAGGAATTAGATGAACAAGATTTAAATAATTTTCAAAACATCGTTGTGAATGCAAAATTAAATATCCAAAAAAATGACATGGACCTAATTGTGGTGGAAGACAAGTTATGCCGGATGCAATATGAAAATGGAAAAAATGTTGTGGACTACTAAAAAATCATTTGCACACAACAATCATGAGGGAGCAAGTGGACCCACATTGTATAACTTCCCATTTGTTTAACCTTCAAAGGCTAAAGTGAATTACACTATGATGAATATATGTTGCATTGAATACACCTAGAATTTGTTTTTAATAAGATTGAATATGCACCATTAGGTTGAAAATGGCAACATAGAAGTGTATTTGGAGATGGGTTGCAAAACATACTTATTGAATGCTAGGTAATTTTGTAGTAAAGACCTTCAAAGAAAACCCAACATTAAAGTCTTGAAAAGAACCAACATATGAATCTTGAGTTTAACATTGGAGGTGAAGAGGATTAAGTAGCAACTTGCACCTACATGAACATAATTGGAGCATCTTGCAACACATAGGTGGAGAAGGAATGTTTGCAAATTACTTTAATGCTTATGGGTTGCACAACAACAACATGGTGGTAGCAACAACAGTGCAATGGAAGTATCACAATGGTAGTAACATCAGCACAACATGTTATTGGTAGCAATGGCAACATATTAGCATCAATAATAGTGCAATGGAACTATCACAATGGTAGTAACATTAGCACAACAACATGTTGTTGGTAGCAATGGCAACATAATGGTGGCAATAGTAACAACACTATGGCAACACTATGGTAACGCAACAATAAGACGACAACAACAACACCATAATAGCATAAGAACAATAGCACCATGGTAGCACAATAGCAATTCAATTTGGCAACAGGCTAACACAACAACATCCATTCAATAATAGTGGCAACAATTAATGGAGGTGCACAATCCTTGAATTTTCTTCCATGTACATTGTTCAAACTTGAATAATAGAAGTAGTAATGATAGTAGTAACAACTATCAAACATTGACATTCAAACATTGTTCCGTGATTTCAAGCATGGAATCCTTTGGATCAATGTTGTCATCCTCCTCTTCTTCTTGTTTGATTTCAAAATCAAAATTATCTAAAAAGTAGAGGTGTGACAACATTCATTTCCATTACTTTAGGCTAAAATTGTCCATTGAAACTCTTTAAAAGCCTTGTTTTCTCCCAACCTTTGCAAATCATATTGTCCATGGTTTTTCATGTGTTCCCACACATGAAAAAGTCATGCACAAACTTTAGATTTATGCCCACAAGTTGCAAGTTTGCCTTACTTTTCTAAACATTCGACTTGCAAATTCCTTTTTTTTCGTTGTTCATGTTGTCATTCATTTCATGCTTGAACTACTATTTGTTCCCATATTTTGTGTTATTATTTTATCAATATTTGTGTTTTTGACTTTTTTTCATTTTTAAATTTTTTTTGGTTTTCTAGTCTTTTCCCATTTGCATTGTTTTCAAGGTCATTTTGATGTTTCTTTTCATCTTCAATTTTAATTTTTAATTTTTTGTATTTGTGTTCTTGTTTTGTTGTGGGTTTTTTTTCAATTTTTTGAGGGTCTTATTGTTGGTCCTTTCAATTGTTTATATTGATGGTTTTTTTAAGGTCCATTTTCGTTTTCATTGCTTTGTTTACGTGTTTGTGTTGCACTTTTCTTTGTCTTCATTCAATGTCATCTGCTTCTATGTTATTATTTCTTCTCCTCTTCCTTTAAATTTTTTTTCTTTTCTTATCTTGGTTTTTCTCTTCCTCACACTACCTAAAATCCTTGTTTTGCTAATGTTTTTGATTTTCCTATTGTCTTTTTGATCTTTCTCATTCCCTTTTTCCTATCTTTACTTAATATTGGATTAATTATCAAAAGGCAGAATATCTTTGTCCTAAAGAAAAGCCTAGACATGAATATCTAAGCTAGCATATCATGTAGAAAAAATGCTACCAAACTAAAATCAGAGTCTAAATGTCGTGAAATTTTCTCCAAATTTTTCATAAAATTTGGGAATCAGGCAAAGGTCAAGGCAACAATGGCTTTTGTTTTTGGGTGAGTGTGTTTATGCATGTTGGGTTTTATTTGTTTGTGTGTTTGGTACTTTGGGTCTCAAAATGAGTTCTGAGGCAGTATGATAAGAATATAGAAATCTCCAAAAGCATTTAAAATAACCTAAAATGACGTAGGTGTTACACAAATTCTCAATTTTTACATACTACTACATTATGAGTATAACCAAATTTATGATTCTTTGATCATGATATGGTGTAGTTATTGTGCAGATCAGTACCACAAAGTACTGAACATGAATAGCAATCTATCTAGGAAGCAAGGTAGTTTGTTTGTATTGTTTTATTTTGTTTGTACTTATGAGATCCACCAAACTGGGATGCTTCAGATCATGTTCTTGGTCTCTTTGGAAAGCTCTCGATGAGGAGGGGTACATGGGCTTGGTTCTATGACATTTGGACTTGCGGTGCAAAAGTTCTTGAATATTGAATGATTTCTTCACTGAAAATTAAATTAAATCGTAGCTGAAAATTTAAGAGGAATTGGAATGTGCGTTTGGTGTTGTTGGAAAGATTTTGATGAGCAGGATTTAATGGAATTTATTTGGTAAGATTTGGATTCAGAATGTGGGAGATATTGAATTTTAAGTGATTTCTGCTGCTGGAAATTCAAGTAAATTCCAAAAAACCAGGTTTTGGAAGGAAAAATCAATTGAGGACATGATAACACTTGGGCCAACAGCACAGGCCACCCTAGTATTGTGTGAAAAACCCACTATTATATCTTTAAATGTTCTGCACTTCAACTTTCAACCTAAACCTTGCTATCAAGCACATATTATAATCCAGCCTAAATATTTGCATGTGCTTCACAAACTTTCACAAACAACAGTCCACAATGACATATAAATGGAAGTGCAGAATTCCATATAAACTGCAAGAAATGCAAGAGACAATATACATCACAACTGAGTAATTGCCATGCAACTTTGATATTCAGCACTCCCAAGTAATTATTACAGGAAAACAAAAGAAGCTGCAAGAGAAATGCTATCCAGAACAAGCTCAAAAAACAGGACTTGGATTGAATGAGAGTAACTTCCATTGCTTTGTCAAAATGCTCAAGAGAAACCATTGATGTGGAAAATGGGCTTTGGGCATACCCACAGGCTCATGCACTTCACTACCAATGAGTGTCCATGGAGATGACATAAGGTTCTTGTCATTAGACAGTTTCTCATTCCCCCGAGAGTGGGAAACTTGTAACATCCCTTTTGGACAGAAGTCCTATCTTCTCTAAACTCACTATTTTTGTCTTTCATTTTGCACCATGCTGTGGAATTGCAATGGTCTTGAAGTATCCATCTAAGTCATGTGCAGCTGGCACAGACAAAATTCTAGCGTCCCTCAAAAAAGCTTGATCATACAAAGCAGTCTCTGTTGTCACAATTTGCAAGCTGACACAACTGGTTATATGTCACCATATCTGCAAGCACAGAAGACAAGAATCAGATGCATAGCAACAATTGAGGAACCGATCCAATCAAGAACTGGACCTATAACTCTGTCTTTCATTAAGGACCTTTTGGATATCAAGACAAACAATGGGGAACATGGTGCAATGTTCTAGGTATCATTCCAAAGAAAACAGATTTAGCCAAAACTGCCAACCCTAAAACTGCAATATTGTTAATTATACTCCATACTGCACATGTACATGCTTCTGCAATCCCACATGAGCAGTTTGCATGTGTTCAAATATGTGAGGAAGTTCCAAAGACATTTCATCTCTTAGTATGTAAACCCTAAACCTTTCATCTGAAAACAAGGTGTATCTGATTATCTGGAAAACAGAAGCACCTGAACGCCATTTCCTTTCCTAATCAGTTCAATCAAAGGGTTTAGGATTTGCAGTGAAGTTTTAATTGAAGTTTGTGCTCCTCTTTGTGTCTGTGTTTTTCTCAAGCCTGTGCAGTTTCTTTAGCTTTGCCATGCAAATTTTTATGAAAAAACCTTGCGCAAAAGAGGCAAGCTGCAGCAAAGACGAGGAACGAAGCCTAATTAAGTTCGAGGACGGACCGAAAGCATCTCCGAAATTGGTACAGATTTCGGCTCGCAGAGCACTCTCGCCCTCAACAACGCCCACAACCTCGACGAAGTGTGAGAGGGTAATGCTGCTGCTAGCAGCTTTGCGCACGGTGATAGAAATACCGTCAGGCGCCTGGCCCACCAAATCCGCACCGTCAGACCTGAACACTTTGACCACGGTAGTGACTCTTCGTCCTAGGTACTTCTTCAACAGCCCCGCATTCACCATGGGCCGAGGATTGCAAGTGTCCGTCATTGTTTCAATCAAAAACGTAACTCAATTATGTATCAAACACACAAATTGCACACCCAACTCGCGTGAGCGCACACACACACGCATACACCAAAACCTGCACAAACAGATCAAGCAATACACAACTACATACAAAATTGTACACCCGGATTGGCAAGCACGCACACAAACGTAAATCGCAGATCACGAAAATGCGCACACAATCTGCAAACAGATTTGCATCAGCAAGATCTACAGCCTGAAGAATCAGAATCACAAGCATTTCCGATCTGCGCACCGCGGACAGTTCTTCGTGCACGGTTTTAGGGCTTGGGGTTTTCGAGGAGCGAGGGCGGGAAAGTCTAAGAACCGGCACAGCGCCGGAAAACATAACCGCCGGTTTCTTATATGATTTGGTTGTCTTCTCAAATAGGGTTGGTTGCCCGTGGCCAAAAATACAAAAACAAAAGTTGTGTGTATGTGTGGGGGAAAGGGGGCAGGCGAGAAGAAAAACATTTTGTGAAAGGATATTGTTGGGTTTATTATCTATGATAATAGGTAATATTTACCTTTTTTTTTTTTTTTTAAAAGCAATAGGTTCTATTAGGTGGGAAGACATTAACCTGGCCAAGCAAACAGGTGTGTCGCAGGTTGTTTTTTTTTCTTCTGTTTTTTGAAAAATTGCACAATTTGCCACCTTGGCAAAGAAAGGATTGCACATTTTGCAAATATGCCTGAGTTGTGAAGAAAAATTTATGCAAACATTTTTCTTTGACATCACCAATTTGTTGAAGGGATTTTCATTTTTTTGAATATTGTTGGTGACAGATTTAGGGGTGGGAATAGAAAGTTTTGGCGAGCACTATCTCGGGTTTCATTTAAAATTGATGAAAAATAGTTGGTCAATAGTGAAACTTTGGCTATAGCTTTCATGGAACATTGCTAAAAAGCTTGAAATCACATTATGGGGGAATTGAACCCCAATCATCAAAGACTCTACCCACAATAACACAATGTTTCTTGCAAGCTGGTAAGTTAGTCATGTTTTTAAATGAAAAGAAAACATATTTGGGAAGTTGGAACTCAGTAATAAATGGTCACTAAATTAATGAAGATCATGAAAACAAAGGGCCAATAATTCCATGAAAATTGTGTTCCATGTTAGAAAACTAAAAATCCACCAAAAACAATAGAATCATAATGTAGATTATTGAAACAAAAATATCAACACATAAAACAACACAAAACTTGCTTGACATTGTGTAGCTTGCAATTGAAAAACCTTGAAGCATTTAAGGCATATTGATGCTTCTTTAACTACCAACTCCCCATAGCTTCATCACAAAGAAAATTGTGCATTGTAGAAAATGAAAGTCCAAAGATGCACACAAACAAAGTGAAGTTCTTAATCAATTGATTACAAATCCTAGTTTTGATGAAATTTAGGTTACACATACTTCTTCATCTTCCACTAAACCCAACACTTGAATCATGGCAATTTGCACCCATTTCACATACTTTGAAATGTTGCAAAATTAAATACAATCCTCCCCATTGTGGTCAAAGGGTTGATAGTATTAAAAGGGCCCAAGGCAACTTCAATGTTACTTTTCATTGTAATTTTGAACATGGATTTTTGCACGTCTAAGGTGGATGCACACAACACCTCAATAACCACATGTTTCGCAACCCCTATCTTTTTGGGGGTACAAAAAAAAGCCTTCGTAATATTCAAATGGGTGTCAAATGATTCATCACATTCTTCAAGCAACCAATCATGAAAATACATAGACTGATCGTACTTGTACAACCATTATAATTACTCTCAAACCTTGTGCATTAAAATGCTGAGTTTCAGGATTTTATACCCAAACTTAGTGTTTCATGCAACTCATGTTGTGAAAAACATGTGTGTAGTTCAACCATTAATTTTGAGGCTAGTTCTAAATATTGAAGCTTTACACTTGTCACAACCACCAAAAATGTCCCTAGTCACATAACATTTCACATTCATATTAAAATTTTGAGCTTGTGCCCAAATGTGGTTGTTTGGATTAAAATGCCGAGTGATCAATGTCATTATTCATACCTATAATCCATCTCATTGAAATTATCACAAGTTTACCTTCCACAAAAGACTAGGAAGATACAAATGAATTAGATTTTAAAAAAATAGAAGGATCCAAGAACATTTCATGTAATGATTCTTAGGTCAATTTGATTACTTGCACCAAATGAATGACAAAGGCACTTTAGGATAGTGTAAATTTAAATAAATTTACACGATGCTTATAAGAGGGACAATGCGAGCAAGGTTTAGGAAAGTTTCAATACTAGTCAAATATTCCAAGTTAAAGACAATAGTTTGGATTGTAGGGCTATCAAATGCCATCTTCAACAATAATGGGTGATGTTCTTGTTGTTGTTCAAGATCTTCATGCCTTTTTTTCCATAATTTCCCCCAATTTAGCCAATTCTATGTGCCTTTTTGGAAAGTTGGAAAAGTATTTATACAATGAATGCATGACTACCTCAAGATGGTTAACCACATGTAGAATAGAAAGGGTATGGACAATTAAATTTGTCTAATGCACTATGCAATGAACACCAATCATGAATGGAACAACTTGAAATTGGAGTTGGATAATAACACCCATGCAATAGCCTTGAAATAACACCATTAACACCAAAAGACATAATAGTTTTTTGGAAATGAAATCAAGATTTAAAATACCTCCATTGACAAGATTTGCTTACGTAATCATTGTAATGAAATTGGTTGCATTAGGGTCATTAAATTTACATTCTAGATCATATAGTAATGTAAGGACCCTTGTAAGGACCCTTGTTTAGTTTTGAATAGTATACATGGATTGAAAGCCAAAACTAGTTATCAACTAAAATAACTTCATCACAAGACAAGGCAAACATCATAACTTGCATGACAATGGTATATGGAGAGCTTCAACCATACCTCAACCTACATTATAACATAAGTGTTTATTTGGGAAATGTTTAACTTTTAGCAATTCAAAAAGAGAGCTCATATTTTCGAAATTTGTCACGGGTCTACCATGAAATATCAAGTACAAAATGACGATAAATTGGATAAATTTCTTCTTATTAGAAGCCAAACCTTGATTAATGACAAGTTAGAGAATAAAAACAAGAAGAATATTAGTAAAACATAACATGGTTTTCTTACATGTGCAAATTTTTTATTTATATAAAAGAATTTAACTTCACCACCAACATAGTAAAAGTGGTTTTCCCTCTAATGTTTCAACAAAAAATCAAAGTTGGGTATTAATAATTTTCTTTTACCTCCAACTTTTGAGTAAACTATGTAACTAATAATTTTATTGTGCCTCCAACTTTTGAATAAACTATGTAATCAATAATTTCCTTCTACCTCCAACTTTTGAATAGACTATGTAACTTACATAACTCACCAAATCATCTCCATCAATGATAGATTATGCCCATGGCAATTAAGTTGCCCAAACATCTTGAAATTTATGACCAAGTTTGTATTTTTGTTTTTTCACAACAAATTTTGATAATTCAGGGTTTTACTCTAAATCTATGATAGTTGCATCAATTAAAATGTTGTTAGAAAAAACATCATTAACATCAGAACATGAATGGAAACCATTCAATGCTTCAAGGGAGGTGATTCGAAGGTAGATGGAGGAAACCTAAAATTGAACAATGTTTTGTATTTAAAGTTTGATGGAAATTTTGGTGGACCTCAAAAACTTGAAGAAAATGATTTTTATACAAACAACAAGAAAACCTTTTAAAACCAAGGTTGACTTGATTTTTTTGGAACAATGGAACTAAACATTGAATACCAATTGTTGCAACAAACAAACACTACAACAAACAAATGCAACAAACAAACAAACACACACATACACATTAGTTTTTGTAGACACATTAGAATATTGCAAACAAAAGAAACAATAGAAAGAAAGTACAAATTAATCTTACAAAATAATAATTTTGGACTAGAATTAATCAAATTAAAAATGACAAATGTTACAGAAATTAACAAAGAGGTGACAAAAGGAAAATAGTAGCCAATTCCATGATAAAAGTTTATGACAACTTATAAGTTCACAACATAATAAGATCTTTATAATTGGATGATTTAGAAAAAACTATCTATTATTCCACGCATGACATTACACAAGCTTCTAAGGCTTGTCAAATCTCAAACACTAAGATCACAATAATACCAACAATTACGAATTCGCAAAGATATATTTTTTAAATTGAATATAGGGAAATTTTTTTAGAAAAAAATTCCATATGTTTTGATAAATCATTGCATGCAGGTCCTTTGTGTACGACAATATACATTATGATTTTGGTTGAAGAATGTACCCAATAACAATAGGTTACAATAATAGTTAAAATTAATATGAATTGAATCCAATTTTAAACAAAAGCTTTTGGAATAAAAATCTTTGCCATTATTTATCACTTAACATAATTATACAACAATAAATTTAATGCTTGTGAGAGGTACATAAAAGAAAATGAAAGAAAAAATGAAAGTGCAAAAAATGTAAGAGGATAAAAAAAACATCATGATTTGGTGATGAAACGTCACCATCAAGCTCTTGTCACCCAAATACCACCTACACATTGTAATTTACAAACAAACAACCAATTAAGATAAACATACAAAGAGAAGTTTAAATTTACAAAATGAGTTGATTTTACATTATAGACTCAAACAAAATGAAAAATGAAAAAAACTTTCAAGGTTGTGTTGCATACTTTGTTTGAACATGTTGCAAGTTGTGATTCTTTTTGAACTTTGAACACAAGCATTTGAAGAACCTTGACATGTGCTTGAACAATGCCAATGTGAATCAAGGAATGTGCACTATTGATCAAAGTGACCAATTTACAAAATCATAAAAGGAAAAAATCATAATTGACAAATCTTAGTTCCTAAGTCTTGCAATGCATTGTGTGCGGTGTAATGTGCTTGAACTTTTCAATAATCAACAAAGTGCACATAATCTATAAACTATAAGAGTTGTGAATGATAAATCATGCACTTCAAACTTAAATCTTTGACATTTGCGACTTGCAAACTACAATTCACTCACAACTTTCAACTTTCAAATCTTGACTCAAACAAATTAATGATTAATATCAAGCAACAAGCTTTCATTGCCCATAGCCTCTAGCTATTAGTGGTTGACCATCCTTGCATACAATTTTAAATCCCTTGTAAATAATAATTTGTTAGGTTTACACCCTTAATGACTTTTAACCTTAAGATGGAAAACTATTAGCAAATCATATGGTTGTTATTATTCCAAAATGGACTGATGGAATGGCCAACAACATCATGTTTTCAATAACATAATCATCACATTCATGACCACTTGTTGAAGTGACACTTTGAACTGCCTTTTTTAGTAACATTTGTTTATGTTTAAATGTTCATGCTAGTGATGTCACTTTTGTTAAAAAATCAATATGGTCAAAACCCCTTTAAAAAAATATTTTTCCTTTCGGAAGGTTGTTACCATTTTTTTGGGTTCAATTTTTGGTGAAATTTTGCCCAAAAAAGACATTAATGTGTTGTTGTTTATGTTTATGAAAGCCATGATTTTCATGTGGTTTGGCTAACATGTTTTCACCATAATGCATTTTACTTAGTAACAATTAAAAATTGAATTAAACTGAATTAAAAAAAACATTTTGGCTTATGGAAAATTGAGTTGAATTATAATATCATGGTGTGTAAAACCATGCAATTTGGCAAGCTAATTACCATCAAAGAAAGGGCTATCAAATAGAAAAAAAAGAAAAAGAAAAATGGAAAGACATGAAAATGAGACATGTGTTCTATTTATCTACCATCTTTCAATGACTATCATCTTGTAATAGCTCTTATCCTACACCTATTGTCACTACAAATGTGAAAGAAAACCCACAACTACCTTTAAACCTCCTATAGTTTTTACCTACCATTTGTAACACCTACAAACCTTTTCTAGTATTTACCTATCGTCCATAGTCCCTAAGAAACCTTCTAGCTATGTTACCTATTGTCTATATCAACATTACTTTCCATGCATACCTCAAATCTTAGGACTACCTCCTTATCGTTGCCTTTTAGTGGTAGCTACTATCTTGTGGTGGAGTGTATTTCCTACTCTAGAGACTATCATAGAAAGTAGATAATATTTTTAATCTTATAGAAAAAATGCATAATTAATATATGAACACAACAAAACTTTATATAGTCCTAGTATGAACTACTCTCCTTATATCTCTTTCATATTTTAGATAAAACAAAAAATCAACAAAGAGCCATGAAAATTCATTAACCATTTTCCATTGCAATGATAAGTGTACATTCTACTTCCATATTTTCCTCCTTTCTTTCTCCAATGCCACAACATACTTTTTCCCCAAGAGAACTTTTTTAGCCACATCCAATCTCGAATACAAGGGATTAATCCATAATCCTTTTTTATCTTCCTCATAATCCCCCTTTTCCCATATCATACAAGGTCCGCATGCCTTCCATGAATATAAATCCTCCTTATCCTTATCATAATCCCTTTTAGAAATCCCTACATGATTGGTGGATTACCACCAACCATTCATCTAACTAATCCCATTAGCTTCATCCTTTGGTAAAGGATAGTAAGTTTCTACCACTAGTAACCCTTTAATTACTAATATGCCCATGGCACTAATTAGCCTAGGAATTTTTATCCTTAACATGGTGCCTTGGTAGTTTCAATACTAATTACATTATTTGTAGAGCCATTGAAAGTTTCAAATTTTAATTTTTTTCAAAAGAACAAAGTTCTATGGATGGAAATAAAAAATATTTTAATATTCCTTTTGTGTAGGTTGCATGTGAAGAGTGGGGTAATCCACAAATAAGCATCTCTCAAGGTGGAATAGGGGGTGTTTATTCGTTTGTGTGAAATTTTGTTCAAATGTGATAAAAAATAATTTAGGGTTGATGATCTTTTCAAAAGCTTTCTGTTGATTTTTTTGGAAAACATTCGCCAAAAAAAAAGTTTTTGGATTAGGTTTTCCAAATTTAGAATGACTAATTTAATAAATAGCCAAATAACAATAAGATTACAGAAAAATAAATAGTGTATATGTCATGTAACCAAATTTACATCATGAGAAATTGTGTCCATAACAATTAAACTACCCTACAACTAGAGCTCCAAAACAAGTAATATACAATTGCATTGCAACTATCCCATGGAAATACGACAAATTAACAAATAAAAGGCCACATTAAAAAATCATTGAGTTGTATTGTAGTTGCAAATTAGTTGCAAAATATATGTTTATACAATACAATGCACACATTATATATATGGTTATAATGAACCATGTTTGACTTTGTTGACAAGTTGCATTTTAGTTGCATGTAACAATTACATCATAATTAAGATAAATATAGTTACTAATCAATGATTATTTTGCAACAAATGTATAGCCTTGAGTAACACATATGATCATGTCACGTGTATACATTTCCATCGCCCAATATATATGACATTCCAACTTGTTTGCAACTAATATGCAATTGTATTTCAATTTGAAATTTGAAATTTAAAGATTTGAAAATTGGGCGGAAAACCTTTAAACAAGTGACACATGGTAGTATATCAATAAATATGCCCCAATGCATCAACGACCTTCATGCGCTTATGCTTGTTGTCAAAAAATTCAAGATGATTTTTTTTTAAAAATCTTTTTATATTCAAACGTTTTGTGTGTTTCTTAGTCTTTTGGTGATGCAATTTTCATATCATGTGTTATAACTAAGATTTTTTTTGTTTATTTAGTTTATAACTAAAACCAAAAGGTCATTATAAGTTTTATTATTTATTTTAAATAATTTGGAGATTGAAGGCTTTTGTTTTTTATTTTGGAGGTTGAAGGTTCATGTTCTTGTTCTTCAAGAAGTTGAAGACTTTTGTTTTTTCTTTTGGAGGTTGAAGGTTCTTATTCATTTTTAGAGAGGTTGAAGGCTTTTATTTTTGCTCTTGAAGGTTGAAGGCTTTTATTTTTGCTCTTGAAGGTTGAAGGCTTTTATTTTTGCTCTTGAAGGTTGAAGGTTCTTGTTCTTGCTTTTAAAAAGGTGGAAGGCTTTTGTTTTTGCTCTTGGAGGTTGTAGGTTCTTATTTTTGTTCTTAAAAAGGTTAAAGGTTTTTGTTTTTGCTCTTGGAGGTTGAAGGTTCTTGTTCTTGCTTTTATAAAGGTTGAAGGCTCTTGCTTTTAGAAAGGTTGAAAGTTTTTGCTTTTGTTTTTGAATGTTGAAAGCTTTTGTTGTTTCTTTTAGATGTTGAAGGTTCTTGCTCATATTTTTGGATGTTGAAGATTCTTACTTTTACTTTTTGATGTTAAAGGTTATTGCTTTTATTTTTTATGTTCAAAGTTTTTACTTTTGGTTTTAGATGTTGAAAGTTCTTGCTCTTATTCTTGGATATTGAAGGTTTTTATTTTTGTTCTTGGATGTTGAAGGTTTTTGCTTTTAAATGTAGATTTGTTTTACTTTTATTCTTGAATGTTGAAGGTTTATGATTCTTGGTTTTTATTTTATTTGCATATGTTGAAGAAAAATGATGTGAAAATATATTCCATTTTATTTAAAAGTTGTTTGTACAAGTTTAATTTAACTTATAATGATGAGAGATTTATGAAAGGTGATTTTTTTATGATAATCATGTTACAAATGTTTTTTTTTTTTTTTTTTAATATTTTTGTTGATTTTTTTTTTTTTTTTTGAACATTTGTGATGACTTTTGTTGTTTTTATGATAAGGCCGAACTTTCATTATGTTTCAATCCATCAACATCAAAATTATGTATACAACGTAAGATTCTTTCAAATTACCTAAAACTATATTTCAATTTACCTAATTATAAACACAATATTTGATTCTATTTGCAAGTGTACAAATTATAGTTTAATTTGTATCAATGTTCTACATATGTTACATTTTAATGACAATTAAGTTGCATGTTAGTGGCAATATAGTTGTAAATTAGTTTTATTCAAATTGAAGGGATAATTTAAATGATGTTATGATATGCTACTAATTTCAAATGTGGAACTAAATATCATAACATGGCAGATTTCAAGCAGATAAGGTGGATTGAATAAATTACAGGGCTCAAGTTCCATTTGAAAAAAAATAGAAAAAAAAAATCATTTATGAAACATAGTGTTTTAGATGATAATATTTGATTGTTGTGGGTCATCATTTTTATGATCTAACCTTTTGTTTAGATAAAGAAAATGTTTGTTATAAATAGTTTAAGCATTATATTTAGATTCATAATTAATTGGTCTTTTAATAGAAACATTTTCTATAAAAAATTTGTAATGTATTTTTCAACATGGAATGTAAATCTATTTAAAGTTTCAAATCCATTTCATGTTTATAAATAGTGATGTCCAATGCAATTCAACATTATTTATTATAATTAGGACAACATGATAATGGTTGTGTGAAGTTTGTATAATTGCATTGTAAGTTACAATTTAGTTGTTTAATATTATTAAAATCAACTGCCATACAATTGTTTTGAAACCCAAACTTAAACACCTAGTTGCAAATTAGTCACTAAATCTTTTATTTTCATTTCATCTTTAGTTGTAAGCTAATTACAAAGGATAAAAACAAAATTCATTGCTCAAATGGATGAATGGAATAATTAAGATATTTAGAATCCATTTGTCAAATGGATAAATGAAATATGAAAAAATATATTTATCAAACTAGTCTAAATAATTTAGAGAGGATTGGGATAGAATGCATTCACATCAAATGGATCAATGAAATAATGAAAAAATATATTATTGAATTAGTTATAAAATAGTTGTAGATAAGTTACAAAATATAAGAATAAAATTCATTCATCAAATGGATGAATGACATAATTAAAGATTATATTTGTCAAATTAGTTGTAAAATAGTTGTAAATAAGTTGCAAAATGTATTAATAATATGTCATATGTCGACAAATGGATGAAAAGCCATGTTGACATTTCATTCACCATGTTGGAATTTTGTTTGCCACTTTGGATGTGCATGAAAATCTAATGTCGAAATTAGTTGCAAAAAAATTCCATATAGTTGCATGTGAGTTACACCATATATACAATATTGTATACAACATAAGGTGTCTATTACAACTACTGCAACTTGTCCATTAGCACTCAAGGTCATATAATTACCATGAGTTGCAAATGTTTATTGCAGCTGGAAAACCCAATTGCAAGCCCAATTATAAAACCCCATATATTTTTTATAATGTTAATTAAACCATCTAGTTAATGTGGCTACAACACAAAAGTGAAAAAAAAACACTAATACCCATGGATCTAAAATGGTCAATTTTAAATACCTAAATAAATATCATGAAAAATATTTTCATTTTAAATTCACTTAAAATTGTCACAATTGGACCCATTTAGCCACTTCATGTAAAAAACTACTAACCTCAATTATGCCAAATTAATTCAATTACCACTTAATTGATTATGTTAATCATGAAATTGTTGTCCATAAGATGCACTAGATCAAAGGTCCATAAGTTATAGGGGGTTCTTTAGTAAGAAATTTCCTTCATTTGTCTAATTTTTGTAAAATCTTTTTTTCTCAATTGTTCAATGACATTGCAATATTGATTTGCTTTGATTTTTGTAGAAATAGAAAAAAAACCATGTATATAAAAAAACAGGGATGGGAACCCATCCACAAGAAGTACAAAGCAAATAAAAGCATGAAAACACATGTCATGAAATAACATAACAATTAAGACATCACTAATACATTAATAAAATAAAAGATCGTAAACTAAACAGGCATTGTATGTCACAAATTAGTTAATGATGAAGGTGCACTAGTTGCGATGTGTGGAAACATGCAATCACATGCAAAAAAAATCATAATGGCATGTGCATGTTGGAGGGCTATGGACACATGTTGTCGATAATAAAATTAAGCATCGCGACAACTAAAAAGGACCAATAATGACAAATTATAATTGCTTAAGACAACAAAAAAAATAAAATTGAAACAAGAATGAAGACAACCATAAGTCTATGGGATGAAGGGTGCACTCAATATATGATCATGTCTTTTCTTGAGTGGCAATTGTCATTGCATGTGATGTTATGGATGATGCATGTTATACCGCATCTATGCAAGTTGAATTAATTGTGACAATGTTTATTAAGGTTTGAAAGCCATTTCTAACAATAAGAATATTGATTCATTGTCAAGTGTGGTAAGGGAAAAGGTGGGAAACCTCTTTTTATATGTGTGTTCCACTTTCCAAAACAATAATGACAATGACATTTCAAAAAATATTGTGGGTTGCAATGTGCTCACTCCCACATGGGCATTAAAGGAAATGTTATGTCCATGTTGACAATGTGAAAAATGTTTAACTATAGGATGTGGCAAACCAAAGCAAGTACATAATGTCATACGAAAGTGAACTAAGGACAAACAAAATGTAAGTGTGGTAAGACATGTTAATAATTGAACACTTGTGGTTCAAGTTACACACAATTGGAAATGTGTTATAGTGACATCTGAAGGAACATTTACTAAAAGTGTGACAAATTCTTACTCGTGTAAGTAGTCCATCAAGGAAACATGTAAATGAGGATACAACTATATCACAAGATTCTCAAAGGGGGACATGAGAACATATAACTTGTGGTAGTAAAGTTTGGGTATCTCGCAATGCCAACTAGAAGGGAAAAATGTTGGTTTTGACACGTGCCACCATATTGAGAAAACTAAGCTAATCATTTCGCTAGAAATGAATGACAAGTGTGAGTGATTAAAGCCCAACATTCCAAAAAGGTGAAGGTAACAAGTTGAACCATGGAATGAAGGCCAAGCCTTTTGAAAAAATAAGTAAAATGAATTAATAACAAACTAAATGACACAACATAATGTCAAAAGATTTGCATCCAATAACTTTTCCAATTTAGCCATGGTACACAAATTAAACTTGGCATAATGTTATAATATATTGTAATTTGATGTAAATAATTTGTTATTTATGTAATTATTTAAGGGTTAAGTTTGGTACTTTATTTGATGGTTGAGTTTTATAGTTTGAAAATGTTTTGGTGAGTCATCACCAATTAGTCATAGCTTTAATTATGTGCATGACTCACACATGATAATTCATGAAGAAAGTTTTTGCCCACATCAATGTGCATAACTCAAGGATGGTGACCTAATAGGAATTATTTTGCACAAATTAATGTGCATGACTCAAAATTGATGACATAATAACAAAATTATGTTACAATCATGTTGAATCACATAATGAACCATGTGATATGTAAATATTTATACTTTTTTTTGTTTGTTTTTGGTTAGTATATAAGTGAGTGTTTGAAACCTTTGGAAACACCTTCATTTAATGAGAATAAGTTGTATGAATACAAAGTTCTATGGAATAAATGTATGAAGAAAATTAAAAAGTTTAATTTTCAAAGGTTTTGAACATTGTTTATAAGTGTGTGAATTCCATGGATATTTATGCAAATAAGAACATGAATTTTCATAACTATGTAATAAACATACATAGTTTCAATCCTATAACCACTCGTAGTTTACAATACCATGTGAGGATGAAGCTTGAAAAAGAATTAAAATCAAAGAATTTTTTTGGGTGTTTTTTAGGGTTCATGAAGTTTCAAATGAAAAAGAGAGAAAAAGAACTTTAATTGTTGGCAAAGATGATAGAAAATGTGTTTTTTCTTGACTCAATTTGATGGATGAGTTCATTTTGTTTTAATATTTGATTTGTATTTGTGGGAGGACAATCCTTTCATGTTTCAACAATTGTTTTTGTTTCAGTTCAAAAGACATTAGTATTTGATGATTTTCATTGTTAAGTTTTTGGCACATGGTTTGAAATAGTTAGACCAAGGTATTATTTTTTCAATTTTGTGATGTAGTTGAAATGGTGATCATCCATAAAATGATTTTGCCAGATTTGATTACAGAGTAGATCTGAAAGTAAAAGAACAAAATCTTTTTATATTTTTAGCTAACTGCTGGAACTTATCATAAAAATCTAGTAATCTGAATTATTATTTTTTCAATTTGGCGAATTTGGGCTAAATTTTCCATGGAAAAATCATTTGTATAAGTCAAAATCATATTTTCAGGTGAAATTTGGCGAAATTTCAACAAATAATAAAACAGTGAATTAGACCTGGAGGATTTAAGCTTAATAAGGCAAGCTTGTTTGGGGGGAAATTAGGTTTTCATAACCAGCTCTTGTGGTTTAGGGTTTAGGGATTTCATTGTTAGGTTTTTGGCACAGGGTTTAAGAAACTTAGACCTGGAGGATTTAACCTTAATAATTCAAGCTTTTTTGTTGGGAAATTTGTTTTTTCATGAACAGCTGTTTGCGGTTTAGCTGTTTAGGGTATAGGGTTCTGTGAGACTTTGCTGCTTCAATTTTGTGATGCAACGCCTTGCATTGCATTGTGTGGCCCAAGCTGCAGTTATGTAAGAGGTTTTTGGAGAGGCGTGCATTGCAGTGATCAAGCCTTCTTCCTCTTAATGTCTAGGTGTGTTCAATCATTGAATTTATATTGCTTCTTTGTTCTTTCTCAAACCTGGCATTAAGACTTGCACTTTGTTGATCTCATAGTTCCATATTAAGCTTTCTAATTTTATTCTGGTTCTTCAGAGAGCTTCTTGTTTTGAGTGATGGATTTCAATGAGTTAGAGGCAGGTGGGACGACAGGGCGAGGCTTGCATGGCATGCATGGCCAAGCTCAAGAATAGAGGCAATGAAAGACAGTGGTGCCATTTCAGGTGATATGCAACCCTCTTGCCACACCACCAGAGGTCTCAATACAGCCATATGAGTGAATGCTTTGCAATGGTGCAGTGGTGTGATGAATCCATAGTGTAAGATTGATTTGGATGCCAGGATTTGGGTATGCCAGTTCTGCTTTCAGAGAATCCATTTTCCATTGAGTTGCTGGGATGAGTGTGGCAATCATGTTGCAGGAACATATCTCCACCCAGTGGGGTGGTAAGAGTGTGCTGTGTTACAAGGCAGTGCAGGATACATGAGTCTGTCAGGGAAACTGGCTGGAGGGAGGAGGATTTGGAATTGGCATGCATGGTGGGGACAATGCCAGGGATTGTGTTTTGTGGGTTATACATGTGCAGCAATAGAGGATGTGACATGCATAAAGAATGCAATCAAGCAGCTACTGGGAAATGCGAGAGATTGTATTAGCAGGACTTTTGTCTTATGGCAACATGGTGCAGGTGAGCCCATTTAGTAATTGTAGGAGTTGGCAGTTCAGCCAGACTAGACGAAGATCAGCAATTAGGTTTGCCCACAATCAAATTCTACATAGAGGTAGTTTGGAGCTCTGGCTATGAGATTTCTTTGGCACGGTCTGGTTCACTGGAACTAAATAGTCTCATGAGAAAACTTGTTTAATATTTTGAGAGTTTTGATACTAACATAGGCAAAGATAGCATGGAGATCTTTGTTAGTGATGAACAACACCTGAAGATGTTCTTCAATGCTCTGTGGAACTTATTACAATATGGCAAGTTGAAGTTTCTGGTGCAATTGAACCTTGCAGTTCCTTGCATAAAAAGGTGTTCACTCCCTTCATAAGCTTTACAGTCCTGCTTTCATGTTTCCTGCTTATTGTCTGCAGTTGCCTCATTTCACATGAGCAAATATGAGGTTGGTTCTGTTCTACTGGTAGACAAGATGTGAGATCTTTGCCTTATTGAGATGGAAAAATATGCAGGTGTGTCTGTGAGTGAGACTGAACTTGGGATTGGGGGTACTACTGCATGGAAACTGTGTACATTGAACAGCAAGAAACCTATTTCTTTCAATCTAAAGTGTTGAATGCATCATGCTCCAATCCAACAGCTGCAGGGACTGCATTCTGAATGCTGTTTATGACTCAGTGCCAATACAGTCAATCCCCGTTCCTCCAGGTATGGTGTGATGGCTATGGACCCTGAATGTCTACTGTCTACTTCAATGTGCAGCACATCTTCTAGCAGCCCTAAGATGGTAGAGACCTTTTGAAAGGCAAATGTGTCATCATTGTTGTTCTGCATACGGCAAGGAATGATTAAACAGAGAAATAACATTACCTCCTATGGATCACTTCTCTCCTTAATTTTTCCTTTTTTACAATCTTTGCCATTTGAAACTGCAGGGCCTCTTGGTTGTATACTTCCACCGTAAACTAAAGGTGTGCACATTGTTATTATTATTGGAAGTCTTTGATGAACATGCGTGTTCTTTCTCAACAGGGTGGTGTTTCCAAGCACTGGGGGTTTGGAGCATCTCCTCCTGCATGTCACAGAGGTCACCAAAAGGTGTCTTGCTGTCCAAAAACTCCAATGGTGCTCTGGTCATTATAATTTATTGCATACACTTCTTATCTCCTGTTTGGGAGAAGCTAATTCAATCCGAAGGTGGTGAGTGCTATCCAATACCCAGAATTTGGTGACTGAATGGTTTCATGGCAATCAATTTCTTGGACACAAAATTTTCCTGAAAAGTCAATTTCCTTCATGTTAGTTTCTCTGTCGAAATTTAAAGATGCCTTCTCTGAACTCATCATGGCCAGCCTCCCAGTCTCCAAATCTCAAGCTCTCAAACATTGTCCATCAATTAAGTGCCCAACCTCCATCAGCTGCATTCCTGTGCCATAGCAATTCAAGCTCTAGCAAACCTTTCTCCTGCTTGCATCAGAGTAAGAAAAGAAAGTTCAAATTTCAATGTGTGTTTGCAAAGATATCTGTGCTCCCAAAATTCCAATATGTTGGCTTTGAAGTCTATGATACAGATGGGATGAAGACATGCAATAAGATCCAAGTTCCACTTCCTGGCAGAAAACCCTCCTGATAAGGGGGGCATAATCATCAACAGAAGCTCAGAAGAAGCACAAAAATCTGAAGGTAATTTGGGTGAGGGTGACCAAAATCCTAAAAGGGTCTCAGATAAACCCTTTTCAGGTGTGGAAAAGATTCATTGAATTTTTCACTGACTGCCTGTTGCAAAATGCATGAGGTACTATGCAATCTTATGTGATATAATCATCCTCGATATAAACTAGAGAGTATTCTCATTGGCTTCTGCACTTGCTCATGTTGCAGTTTCTGAATGCTTTTGGAAGTTCCAAATTCAAGTGGAGAAGTCCAAGCTCAGTGTATGAAACACAAAGCAAATAATTAGGGTCATATCAAATGCATATTTAGGAGCCAAAGTGGGGATGGTGGGGTGGAGGATGTGCTAAACCAGATGAAAACACCCCATCATGCACCCCACTCCTGTACACAAATTTGTGGCATACACATGGGTAAAGTTATATAAAATTCCAATTCCCATACACAAAGTTTCTGGCATAGATGTCAAAGTGAGTTATGTAAGATCATATATGCTGCATTGCATTGTTTGTATGAGCTTTGACGGTTTACCCTGTGAACTTTGTGCAGTTTAACACAGGGGTGGTGGAGAGAGAATATTATCATGTGTACCTGGTATGTACAGGCTTTACTGCAGGAAAAGAGATTGATAGAAGCAAATGAGTTTATTATGGAGTGTTATATGGTTCTCTGTCACAAGGAAAAACTCTACTTTGCATCAAAATCAGATTAGTGTTGTGCATGGTTGATGTATTAAGTAATGACCCGGCCAAGTGATGGGTGGCTGTGAGCAGGGTCTGACAAATGACCATTATCTGACCATGATTAGCACATGGGAGAGATTCTGCCACATCATTAGGAACTTTGTAGACTATTTACTAGACCTCAGGATGTTCTTATGTACTAGTCTGCATGCATTTGAAAGAGCAGTTTACCCTGAGAAGCTTAGAGTGAAGGGGAGAATCTCTCCTGAGTGACAATTATGTTTGTAGATTACCTAAGTATCAGATTAGATAAGTGCTGGCATGGGTGACAGTTTGCTGATTACCTTACTTTCTACTTGACATAAGTATCAGATTAGTGCTGGCATTGTTGATAATTTGCAGATTAGTTGACTTTCCACTTTACAAAAGTATCAGATTAGTGAGTGTGCATGCATGTGTAGTAATCATCTCTCTTGTGGATGATTTGCAAGCTCCTCTTGTCCCAGAGTTTCTCTAGACACAATAATTCCTTGCCCACCTGCAAGCTGCTGCAAAATGGCAAGATCAAGCTGCAAGCTGTAGGTAAAATACATGTATTCCAAGTCCCTGAGTGAAATGGAAATTCTTCTGGTTTGGGCCAGTTTGTACCTAGCACAAATGAATAGTCATGATTCCTTTCTATTACTATATCTTGTCTAGCCCTTTTTGGATTTTGTTGCCAAACCACTTTGGCAGCAAGCTTTGTCCCTAACTTTGCAGAAACCTTGCTGTAAAAGTTTCCTAGTTGTTGTTGAGCCTGTTTAAAAATCATTGCTCTAGTTGTTAGGGCTGAGCTGCTTCGGAAATGTTCTAATATATTAGAACTTGTCAAAGCCAGTGCTGCTTTTTTAGTTGGCTGTGTTGGCAAGCAAGATGAATAGAAAAAATCATGAGCAGACTGTTGTCCTCTTCTCTCCATATACACCAAGCAGCATGTTATACACATAAAAACTAAAAATTGTGTTGGGTACATGATTGCATTATGCATGGTTTCACATGGAGCCATGATCCACCAACCAACCTTGTCTCAGATTGTTCAAAAGATTGAGTTTTTTTCAAAGGGAAATCCATTTCAAATTCCCATGCTCTTCGTTTCCACAATTTCCAGAAAAGAGAAAGGGTTGTTAAAAAGAGAGAATGGGGATCAAATAAAAGGCAACAATGTCCTTCTACGATTCTTTTGAAGAATATGCTTCCTTAAGAAAAAAAAATTCCGTCTCTGAAGAAAAAAGATGCATGGCTGAATAAAAGTCACAGAACATCTTGGGGATCAAATTGGGAACATCAAAATTCAAAAGATCCTGCCCCCCACAGCCCACTGGAAAAACATTGACCTTCTCAGTGCCCCCAACCCCTCTCCCCAAAGGGAAAATAGTTGACCCATTTGGTCAGTCTGATTGGAATCTTCTCTTGGTTTGGTCATAGACAAGATGTTGCCTCCATGTTGAGTCCTTGCAATATATATGTTCGAGTCCAGGCAAAGTACACCTGCTAAGAGGAGGCAACCCTCTGGTATTGGAGAATGGGTGGGAAGCTTTGGAGTGAAGGTAACATGAGCTAGAGAGTAGTTTGTCTTTCACCCCACCCACACTAACATTAGTGACAAAACCTACTTGTTAGGGGTGGAGAGAGTGAGACAGAGAACTCAAACCAACACCTAAAAGGACTCATTGACAGACAGACAGACAGAAAGATGACAGTATCCACCCTCTCCTCATGAAGACAGCAGCTGCAGCAACTAGGCTAAAGAAGAAGAAGAAAGAGCCCCTGAGAGAAAAGTCTCCAACCCACTGGTAAATAGTATCAACCTATTGGAGGCCAGAGTGAAATCCTCAACAATTATATGTGCACATACTTGTTATTGTAGGCAGCACTTCTTTTTTTTCCCTGACTGCTACTTTGCCCCTCCAAGATGTGTCCGGTGCTGTCCAGACACATCTTGGTGCTGGCCAACCTGGGTATACAATGTATTAGTAGGTTAAAAGAATGCCAATTGGGTGTGACCTGAGGCAATACCAGACTTATACTTGTACCAGACTGGTAGACTGGTAGGGGACATGTATAATACCTACCTTGTAAACATTCCAAGACTAGGTTCATATTTTATATTTGCCTCATGCGAGGCAAAAATCAGCCTGGGTTGCAAGTTGCAACCCCACCCATAAAACTCAACCTGGGAGAGCAAATAGGTGCGGGACTACTAATAGCAAACCACCTGGACCAATCATTATGATGGGCGAATCAGAAACACCGTGCAGCAGTCAGATCATATTTATTACACTCTTTTTTTTTGCAGGTGAAGAGCGTCGATGGGCCTTTTACCAGAGAGCCAAAACCATTTTCTTGAGCCAAACCGGCAGGTTTGGGCATTTTTTCATCCAATTGTACTGTGCAGGAGGATCACATACTCAGCACCGCTGGAGATGCTGTAAGGGAGCATTTATATTTCACACAGGAGCCAATCACTATTATGATTAACCAGTCAATTACAATCAAATTGTTTTGGTTCATATTTTGAAACCTCCACTCTCCCAGCACAAGTTTACAGAAAACCCATTTTCACACCACTATAATGTTGACCTCATCCAAAATTTGGATGGAGGTGCTCTATCTCTCACCTTTAAGCCTCAAAAGCCAGGAGCATAAATGGTCACAATAGGTACCCCAGCTCTTAGGAATAGAATTTGCACGCAACCAATGAGGCAGCTGAACATGCACTCAAGAGGGCTTGTCTCTTTTCCTTGGGGGTCGGGGCTGGGGTGAGGAGGGTTGGATTTTTGTGGGTTTTTTTTTTTTTTTT
>Ga0209208_10002909_pt1 | contig 24618 bp, 20 predicted proteins | sample S1TSphfallax_3_FD_187694 | JGI IMG/M metagenome (GOLD analysis project Ga0209208, IMG submission 187694) | Host-associated microbial communities from peat moss isolated from Minnesota, USA - S1T2_Fd - Sphagnum fallax MG (SPAdes) (version 2) | ecosystem: Host-associated > Plants > Peat moss >...
CTATATGGGGGAAGGTGGTGGTTTCCTTCGAGTCCAGGCCGTGGTGAGTCAAGTGAGTCCATGTTGCCCGGGGCTTGTCCCAACACCAAAAGTGTTCCCAAAGGTGAACTAACCAACTTATGGTTGGTTTTGATGCAGGACCGAATAACTAAATAGTTGTCCCTCTTCCTAATCTAATCCCGGAGCTTTCGGCACGCCCCTCTCACCCCCTTTAGTGCTGGAAGCTGGCAGCGGCACCAAGTTCCAACTACTTCCACTCTTTAACATAGTTGGACCCTCGTCATTTTGCACATTTGTCAACTTGACTAGCTAGTCATTTTGGACAAGTTGATTTTGATATGTCCAACTTGATTGCTAGTTAAGGTGATCATGTGGCAACTTGACCACATAGTTTTTTTACCAACATGAAGATGGACAAACTGATTGGACAATTCATTCAATGGTATCATGGGAAAGTTTTTGTTACTTTGAGGTTGAGTTTCACTAGGTTTCTATAATGTGCATATATTGACCTATAACATTGACTATGAGGGTGATGTCAATCACATTCTTGTGAAGGAGATTAATTTCACCACTAGATTTTGGTAAAATGTTGGATAGACTTTTGGAGTTTTTGTTTCTAGGTGAAGTTTGAGAAATTCAGAATGGGAAATAATGGTTTGATTGCAATCTATCATCCCATGATTAATAAGAAGGTTGGAGGTGTATATTTTTTAATGGAAAATGATGCCCTTAAATCCTTAATCAAATTTTACACTAAAGTATTTTAAAACAACCCTAAGTTAGTCACTTCAAACTAACTTCTTAGCACAAACTTAATCCAAGTTATTCATGTTGTGTGGTTTATTATTATAAACAAGTTGTTAAGGTACACAATAATTACAAAAAATTGATCATCTATCACAACCCTAACTTAGGTGCATAATCAACTTTTGGGATTGACAACAAGGTGTCATTCCTATGATGAAAAAAAACCCGAGATTTTTTCCAAAATCAATCCATGAAAAAGGTTGAAATGTGGAACAAAAATAAGAAAATGCAAACACACTCCCAAATGAAATGGTAGTGTTAAAAAATCAAAGGGAGGTCAGGCTCCCGAATTCAATTTGCACTATAAGAGTTGGGAATCTTGGGGGGTTTCAAATCTTCAAATCAAGGTTAAGGGACCAAACCATGTTTCAAATTTTTTAACCATTCCAAGAAGGTTTTCATGAGCAAAAAGATGGGATCTCATTCCTAAAATGAAAACATGAAACACAAGTTATATGGCCATTTGAAAGGTCAACAATTAAATTGTCAAAATGACATTCAACCAATTAATCGTCTAATAGAAGGATCAAACTAGTTTTGATTGAAGAGCTTGATATTCTTTTGGAGAACTCTTTTGAAGGGTTCCAACTTTGTGATTAGGAACTTTTGAATTGAAGATGAAATGACAAAGTTATGAGCTCATAAAGTGGCTGGACTTATAACTTAACAATGTCAAGACTCTCATGTGAGAATCTTAAGAAAAAATGCCACCTAGATGTAACCTTTATGAAGAACTACAAAGTTTATGCATTTTGACATGTTCATGAACTCAAATTAAAATGTCTGTCGTTGTGTCATCCGAAAGTTTTCACACACCTTTCTTATTCAATTACATGGAACTAAGGAGGACACCTAAAGCTTCAGGCTCTTTTATAATGCATCATACTGAAAAAATCACATCAATACCTTGTGGCAAGCATTTGGGAAAACATCATTGTCCATTTTGAAAAAATAGAGATTCCCATCCTATGTGTTTTTTTATCATCTCCAATTTTTTGAAAATAAGTATCAATATTTGTTTCAAACCAAGTTTCATGTGCTTGTTTGAAACCATAAACTATTTTTTTCAATCTGCATACAAAGTGCTCTCAACTATAGCAAATGAATTTGGGTGGTTGTTTCAAATACATCTCTTTTTCAATTTTCACATTCAAGATTGCATTTTGCAACTTTTAAATGCATGCGATGTGATTTCCATCCTCAAAAGGTTGTAACAAAATGACCAACTTAATTGTAATCTAGATTGCTACAAAGATCATGTGTTCCCATAATTTATGCCAATCTTTTGTTCAAAGCTTGGGGCTATGAATTGGGCTTTGTATTTGACCATTTGGTCTTACCCTCTTGGATCTCATAGGCCCATTTAATAGTGATTATTTTGTTCAAAGGAAATGCCACCAATGATTAAGTATGATTTTTGGTGGTGGACTCCATTTCTTATTTCATGGTCTTTTTGCATGATTTCCTACCCCTAAACAACTCATTAAACATATCTCTTGCATTGAGGCATCTATTGTGTTCATGTAATCTTTAATCTTTTAATTAACTTTACTTTTGATCTAATGGATCTCCTTAGCACCTATATGTTCCTTTATCATATTTGTTGGTACATTAATGGGCATATGTTGGGTTGCAAAGGATTTACATGGGGTGGTGGCAAGGATTTTTGCCTTTGATTTATTTCCCCCTTGATTTTGGGAATATGAATGTGGGTCTTTGCACCAAACACCTTCAAATTTGCTAGGTCAAATTTCTTTCCATTAAACACTTCCAATGGTGTTTTTGCGCCATGGCCTTTGATAAAATTTTGTTTTGCAAGTAGCACATAGTGTTCATAAGTTTTTCCCAAATATGTTTGGGAATGTTTCCATGAACAACAATGTACTTGGTTGTTTCCAAGAATGATGGATTTCTCTACTCCACAACACTATTTCATTAAGGTGAAGCAACTTTTGGTCCTTGTTTTGTTGCAAAAGTTGTTAAATTCAACAACATTATGTTCTCCTCCATTGTCCATTGTCAAATCTCATGGCTTTTATCCTTTAGCATGTTTCTTTTCCCACAAGTTTTCTTAATTCATAGAAAGCTCAGAATGTTTGATCTTAGTTTTTTTCAATGTTACCCAAATCCAACAATGAATGTGATGAAATACAAATCTTTTCCCAAGGATTTAACCTTGAATGAATTATAGATATCATTGTGGATGTCTAGTATCTCATTTGTTCTCCTTTTGTTGGCTTTGGGAAAAAAATTGACATGTTTCCCTTTTAGATAAACTAAACATATTGGGTGTATGCTTGGTAGTTACGGTGCTTTGGAAGCATTTTCTTTGTTGGTAAGTTGTTAAAATGTTTAAAAATTCACATGTGTCAACCTTTGATGCCACAAAATAGTTTATTTGACAATTGCATCTTGGTATTTGGTGTGTTTAAGGCTTGCCACAAAATAATTTCTTAAATAATTGCATTTTGGGATTTGTTTAGGTCTCCAAGTACAATGTTCACTTTAGATTTCATCAAGAGTGTAGTTTCTAGCCTATATCTTCTTTAACCCCATATCCTCCCTCTCAAGAATATTGTTCTCATTTTGATGTTTCTAACCAAGCACAAGTCTTGAAAGAATTCAAGCTTTACATCAAAGCCTACATTTGTAATTGCTCCAATTGACAACAAGTATTTCTTGATACAAGATATGTAGAGAAACTTTGAAGTGTTATTTATTTCATCAGTCTTAAATTTTGTAAACATGTTTGCTTCTCCAAGTACAATGTGATTTTCTCCTACAATGCCTATGAAATTTCTATTTGACGACTATTTTAAGGAGACCCATATATTAATATTTCTTATCTCACATCTAGTAGTTCCTAAGTCAAAATATCACAATGATTTTGTCAACGTCTCAACTAGGTAGCTTTCTTAACCCTATTTATTTTCATCTTTTTCTGCACAGGTGTTTTCTTCCTTTGCTCCATCTTTAGACTAAGGGTTGGAGCATCCCTAGTGATGCTTAGTATGCAAGCCGTAGGATGCTCTAAACCGTAAACCTCCTTTGGTCCATCATTCCTTGGATTTGCAACTGACATTAATTGCATCTCTAATCTGTCTTGTATGATCTTCAATATATTGCCATAACAGCCTCAATCACTTTAAGTCAGTCTCTTTGCCTCCATCAATTTTGATCCACAGTACTTCATTAGGAAAGTGTTACTCCAGTTCTTCCAAAGCAGGTAGGGAGCTCATTGAAGTTTTAACAAGTAGATCATATTGGCTTGGGAAGGAATTGAGAATTAGGATAACAACCAACTTTGCAAGATTTGAAAAATCTATTCCTTCATGTTGATTTAGAGTCTTGCTCACACCCTCGAAATATTCATCCATATTAGTAATGTCATCCTCCTTCACGGTCACAAACTTTTAGTTTCCTGATCCCATCTTAGCCACATATTTTTCCTTAAGATTCTCCGATCAATCATTGGACAATCATTGGGGTTCATAAATTTCCTAATGAATGGAATGACTGATTGTGTCCTTAATTGAGAGGTCAACTGCATTCAAAGCTTTGTACCTGATCTCTCAACAGCTGTGGTAAAGTTATCTCATGGACTTTCTACAAAGTTCCAGATGTTCTCCTTTTGTAGCAAGTTCATCATCTTAAATGCCCATACAGAAAAGTTCTGAATTCCCGCAAGACAGCTAGACTCAGGTATGGAAATGAAAAAACCAAGAGCAGATCCATGAGATATTTGAGAAGGTCTTTGAGGGGTGAAGACTTCCCTGCAGTGGTTGTGGCCTCCAGTATATTCTGCTCCTCCTGGTCTCCTTTTGCCATATGATTTCTCCTGTGATGTCTTCCTTTCTTCAAGCTCTCTTGTTTAGTCCCTCACCTCTGATACCATGTTGGGTTTTTTCTGCTGACATAGAGAGGATCTAACTCTAGACAAATATGACAGTGAGATGGAAAGATGAGAAATGACAAGGGAAAGAGCATAATGGTAGCTAGATGGGAGAGTATGAGAGAGAGAGAGAGAGAGAGAGAGAGGGAGAGAGGAGGGACCAACTAAATAAGGAGAGCAGGGTTAGTGACCCACTAATCTAGAACATTCTACAGTAATCAGTTTCTGTCCATCGGGATGATAAATACAGACTGAATTGATCTGTCCATTCAGGGGATGAACAGTAAAGACCTAACAGTACAAACAAGCCAACTAGAAAGGAGATCAATTTATCAAGTTGGTCAGTTAATGCCTGCACAGGATGAATGGGTAAGGCTCTTATTCACACAAATGCCAATAGATGAAAGCACCACAGAGCCTGCTAACAAACTATGCCACAGATCCATTCTCATGCATCCCAAATGGCACAGGACTGTTGGTGACCTTGCTGAGCTGATAATGCTGACCATTTTGTGACTCTTGCTGTAGAGCCCCATAGCCCTGCAGTACCCAGGGATGAGTTGCCGCTGCTTCCAATGTCAGCCGCTGCTGTACATCTGAACCATACTTCCCACCCAAGCCTGAGAATTTGCTGCTGTTTAACATATTGCTATATATACCAAAACCTTGCAGCCAGAAGGCAAGCAAATAAGCAATCAGTGATACTAGATCTACAACCTGGAAGACTATAAGTTCTTATCTCTGAGGAGGAAATATTAACAACCACAAACTCTCACCTTTACAAAGAAGTCCTTTTAGTAGGTCAGCAAGATCTGCGCTCAAGTCCATTGGCAGGTACAACGGGTCATTGACAATCTACATGATGCCACCAAGCCAGTCAGTCTAAGAACCTTTAAATCTTAATTAACAATAGCACCCTGGTGGATGCACCAACGATTGAGTTGTGATAACATTACAGACACCAGCTATTTGAGACAATACATCAGCAGACCTAAACCAACAATCATCACAATATCAGCAGAACCATGAGTTTCATTCCAGTGAATCTGTCCCACACCTTCTCATATGTAGACTGTAGGGTGTCCCCTACAAATGGGTAATGACCCAGAATCATACAGTACAGTGTGCAACCCAGAGCCCATACATCTGCTGGTTTACCATGATAAGTTAGCCCTGCAAGAAACACCATCATTATGTCATCACAGAAATCCAGAGGCCCTTTATCTCTTTCAAGAAAGAATTTGCAGACAGCACCCATTTTAACATTTACAATTTTATTCAACCATTCTCACAGTGAACATGTAGTTGAAACTTCCCTGGAGCAAAATCAAATACTTTCCTGTGTTTCTGTTGCTTCAGTCCACTCAAACAAGTCCTGTTCAGCCATAGGAGCCAACACATTCCAAGAACTTTTAACAAGTAAAGAATACAGTCTCAGCACTTCCCCAAGGTGAAAGGTTGTTAGTCTGTACTGACCTAAGCAACATTCAGGTGCTGTGTACACTGGTGTTCCAGGAGATCTTCGAAGTTCATCATTACCCCCCTGTTCATGTAAGACAGTCCTAGTTAGGAGAGTCTTCCCAATGGCTCTACCTGGAAAGCATCTATTAAGTGCTGCTTCCCTCCAAAAGCCACATGCTATTTCCTAAATGAAATGTTCACAATAATTTGTCTCTTGCAGCAAGGTGCACACCCAGATGGATAGTCATGCTAGAGCAGGGTAGAAATGAAAGCAATGACAGATTTTCACACATACCTCACAAGCGCGACTAACACCAAAATCGCAAATTTTGATGCACCCATCACCACTAATCAGAAGGTTCTCAGGTTTGATATCCCCATGTACAATGTTCTGGACAATTCCAACATTGACATATCAATTGATACATGCCGTGGAAAGCTTGATATCATGTAGCTCCTAACATTCAACTTTCCAGTGCTCTCAACTTCAATGCACATTACAGCTCTTGCAGCTGAACCGAGTTTCATATATTAATAACAATAATTCTATGTTGCATTGCCTGTAACTGTTATACCATCCCAAGGCAGGATGTGGCACAGCCTGGAGCATCAGAACAGAAAGCTCACCAAAGTTTAAAACTCTGACAATTTCTAGCCATAAGACTCATACCAAGCCATGAAGATAGATAAGCCCAGCTACCACATCAGAAAAATATCTGCGGGCAGTAGCTTCTCTCAACCCTCCTGGTGGACCTGAACCCTCAAATATCCATCCCCCTTCCACATACTCCAGCACTGCACAAGCTCAATACAAAACACCCAAATTACAAATGGAAAGCACTGCATGGAACAAATTTCATGCAGGCAAAAAAGAAAACAAGATGGGGAAGAGCACGCGGCATGATGTGGCTACTATTAGTGATTTTAGCCTTCACCCCAAGACACCTCCAACTTAAGCATGTGCACACTCTGTGAGTTAGAGAATGAGATGTCTGGCAAAGGAAATATTGTCATTCACAAGATGGTGGTTTGTGTTGTGATTGCAGCCAAAACCATCCTCAACAATACAAAGCTCTCTCAAAATGAATAGACAGCTAAGACACAACATAAAAGCATGAGTAGCTGGGATTCATACCCATGTAGAAGTGATCACTTTCAGGGTCATCAATAACTTCCACCAACTTCACAATGTTGGGATGGTCTAGCTGCTTCATTATTGCCACCTGAATTGCACAATGAGATGAGTTACAGGGACATGTCAAGTCATTTGCAAAGTAACAGTTCCAGCCAAAGCTCTTGATAGGCATGGCTCGACAAATACTTTCCATGATGTGAAATCTACCAACGATCACTGACCCAAATGGTTGGATATCGAATGCCCAATATGTCTTAACTGTTGTCTCCATAGTAATGTGTACAATTGTTGAGCCTGAACTTTACAGGAAAATCTACAGGAGGTGATTTGGAGCTTCACAAAAGTTTGAAATTTTGTCTACTTACCTCTCTGAGCACATCCATCATTGCAGTTTCAGTTGGAGAAACTCGGAGTTTGCATAGCCGAGACTTGTGAAATATCTGCACTGACAAGTACACAACAACAAATAGTTTGTACTAGAGCCCTCCAGTGTAACACCTATCATACAACTGCTGCACCAATCAATTCACTCATGCAGTCATGATATTGTCCATAGCATGTGCCTAGAAAGACATGACAAGAATGGAAAAAAGTGATCTCCTGTACCTTGATGGCATAAAGTCTGTTGTCTCTCTTGCTTCTGTGAAGTACCTGCTTGACAACACCCAAATAGCTGTTGAGTAACGGAGGATGATGAGCATAATGTACCTCATCAGATGCTGCGCCACCTACTGCTGCTGTACATTCAAAAATTTCACACTTGCTTTTTTCTTTCAATGAAAGAGTACATCCAATTGATTGCATCTTTATCTTGGATGCAAAGAAACACATAAGAACAAAACACAGATTCAGGGCAAAAGGCATTGAGTTAATCACCACAAATCATTCCAACCATATAGTTGGAATATGTTCTACACATTGGAGAGAACTTCTACAACCAGTTTGCCTAATAGCTCTTTCTAAAACCCCCCAAGAAAACTGTTAAAAACTGCACTCACCACTTTCCCATAGCTCCCTGTCCCAATTTTGGATTCGCGCACATACTCATTGATCATTTTATTCCCATCAAAATCCTGTGCAGAAAAGCCACCATCAAACTTGCTGCATAGGTATCCAAGGTGCAGATGCAACTTGGATAGGCAACTACCTTCTTCCTGATGCAGGAAAACAGTAGTCCTGTAAATCAGTACCATTCTGACCATATATGTGCATGCCAAAACCCATAGAAATATTGTCTTGGGTACTTCAGCGATCTCCAGTAACTGTTCATTGCAGGAAAACAATTCAGGCCGCAGAGTTTGGCTAGCTCATTACAGCAAGTACCCATGGAGCAAATGGAGGAGAGTTGCAAAGTAGGAAGAACATAGATACCTCGGATCGAACCACATGATGGGTTTCCTTGACAATCATTTTTCTTAAAGGTTGATGATGTGTACAGAAATCAGAGACTTTTGCCGGGCCACCTCGAAGCTCCTTGATTGGGTGCTGCTTGCTGTCAGCAAGCCCAACAACAACAGTAGTAGCTGTAGGTCTATCATCGCAAGGTGGACAGTACTGGGTCAAGGGGGATTTGGCAGCTTGTCTGCCTGCTTTGTGACTAGCCTTGTTGTTGACATCTTCAAGAGTAAAACCTAAAGAGCGCTCTCTTGAGAAGCGTTTGAACACGGTAGTTCCAGTTCCAGTTGCAGGCTTGTTGTCGGGGTCTGTCCTTGCGTTGCGGCGTCGACCAAACCTGAAGCATCCACTAGAACAGCAATTTGCTTCCATACACCCCGAGCTAGTGTGGTGAAAGAGCGGTGAAGAAAACAAGGAATCGTGAGCTGGTTGAATCACAAGCCCAACAGACCAGTTGTCTGTCGTCCAACCGGCCCCCTCAAACCCTAGGAACAGCGTCTGTTCCAAATCGCAACTAATTCACAGCGACGAGACTAACAGCTTCGGAATGCAGAAGCAAATCGGAGACGAAATCAAGAGGGAAAAAAGGCCAAAGAAACGAAGGAGGAAAAGAAGAAGAAGAAGAAGCTGATGAGAAAGGAGACAAATAGCAGGACCACGTCCCGATCCATCAGCTTGGCCACAAGAGGGTACTGAGGCGGCATCTTTCATTAGGGGGGGAATGGGTAGTAGGGGAGAGAAGAGTAGGAGGAGGTGCCGCACCGTCTGTAGCTTGCACTGCTCTTGGCGGGGTGCTTCCGAAGCTCGGCAAGCGCCATTGCGATGGTTGGTTGGTTGGTTGGTTGGGTGGGTGCATGGGTGGGTGGGTCCCTTGTTCTCGCTCTTCTGTTTCTCTTGGTTACCCCGGCGCGACTGCGTTGGTGCAGGAAGCAAGCTCCGGTGTAGAAGCGTACTGAGACTGTGGGCCGGGGACCGGACGGGCGCATGGTGAAGGGGGCACTGTACAGTACTAGTTTCAATGAACAGCCTAGTGAAATCAAGTCGTATTTTATTAACTTCTCGCTGTTTCTGTTGGGTAAATAGTTTGACTCGTCCAAGTGGTTTGCTATTAGTAGTCTCCCACCTATTTGCAATCTCAGTTTCAGTTTCATGGGTGGGGTTGGAAACAAGTTAGTTAGTAAGTAACCAAGTAAGTACTTGTTGTTGGATGTGTAGGAATACTTAGTTTTGCAGGGTCACATACTGAGTGTTGGTGGAGATGCTTCTCTTATTAGAGAAGACCCTAGTTCCTTTACCTCGTATCCCCCCAGCTATGGCGCCCCACCCCACAATTGAGCATATTCTGTATCAAATCAATTCCACAAGTGGGTGGCCTAAACTTTGAGCATTAGAACCTTTGAATATAGTTACCTACTGTGTGCAATTCTAGGGGGGAAAAAAAGTAAAATGTGAGGGCATATTGCCTAAACAGCCAGCTCTTTAGTGTGGGATTATAGTATGACACATGGATTTTTTGCATGACATAAAAACCCGGTGTTTTTCTTTTAAAATTCCCATGATACCCAGGATGTACCCACTAGGGTAGACCAGGTGGTGCCCAAACATTTAAGCGGTCAGGGCAGGCAGGATCCAAAGGAACGGCTCCATTGTTTCTGATGTCTGAACAGAATTTGAACCCTTCCTCTTGATGCATCTAGCACACTAACAATTGTCAAAAACGGATTAGAAATGAGAAAGCTATGACCCCCCAAAATAAATGGGGTTAAAAAATTCAGAAAAACAAACCACCAAACACTGCAAAGGTTGATTCTCAAACACTCAAAAAAATTCGATATATGTTACTCTTAGAGTAGTTCAAAGATGATTTGTAGAACTTCAGGTGGCACTCTTATAGCACTTTAAATCGTTTTAAATGAATAAGAAATAAGAAAGTTATGAGGTTTGAAAATAAAAAAGGTCCAAAAAAAAAGGGGAGAAAAAAACGCATTTTATAAATTGGAAAGCTTATTTCTCTTGTTATTTTCTCATTACTCCTTTTCATTTGCACTTCAAAAATGATTTCTAAAGCTTGAAGTAACCCTCCTGTAACCTTTTTTAATCAGTCAAAATGAAGCACATATGGTGAAGATATAAATAAATGTTTGATCATAAGCAGACGATTGGTGATGGGCCAGTCTACCCTAGTTATCACTAAAAAAAAAAGTGAAAAACTCTATCACGTTTTTGGAAAAGTGTAAAGCCCACCTCCACGAGCATTACACTTTTCAAAAAAGCCTATTACACTATGTAAGGCTTCCTACAACTACACTCAAAATTAATCAGCACAAGTTTTTACAAGGATGTATAGGGTAAGGAATAGCTTTGAGGCTCTTCCTAAATTCTTGTGCCCAACTGAAGCTTGAGGCTTGGGCCCTCAATTCCATGAAAAGCCTCAAAATTGTTCCTTGTCCTATGTGTAAAGAACTTTTCAAACATGAGGGGCCTACCAAAAGTGGAAGATGCCAATGTTGGACAATTCTCTTTTTCTTTTCTTTTCTTTTTTTGTTTTGTGAGAATCACTGATTCTGGTTCTCACATAACATTTTAAGAATTGAAATAGTTTTTTTTTTTTACAATAAAATTTCCAAAAATGAAAACCTCTATAACCAAACATTCACAACTCACACTAGACTTTAAAGCAATTTGTTTAAATTCAGATTTGACCTCCCACCATTTACATAAGAATTCCCACTTTTTACATAAGAAAGATGATTCTCATTTTATGAATGTTATGTGCACTTTGAAACATTCATAAATCAAAACTTGTTGCAATATTTTATTTTGCTAGTTTTGACAAAACATATTTTTATATTATTTGTTCCAAGTCAGGCAACACCTTGTGAAAAAAATTGTCTTTTTTAAAAGAAAGACCGTTTAAGCACATAAATGCAAGGCTAAACATTTCATCCAAATACTTTTCACAATTTGCATTGGCAAATGATTTTTAATAATTAAAAGGCTTAAATCTTGTAAAAATTATTTTTTGTTGCAAATCATTTTTTTATATATAAAATCTTGTACAACCAAAAAAAATTGAAATTTATTTGCCAAACAAATTAGGCCTTTGTTTTGTTGGTTGCTTTTGAATATTGTTTTGGATTATTGACTTTCTCCTCCCAAAAAATTGCAATAATGGTATGATTTACATTCACATGATTACTGAAAATTATCATATCATTTTTATAATATAAAATTAAACCTTTTCTTGCTTCAATTATGGGATTATATGCATTGACAAAATTGTTATAATAAAGAATACAATGCTTCATTTGAGCATTGTTACGATCAATTTTTTTGTTATTGTGAATGCATAAACAAAGTCTAACAAAGTGCATTTGTGCCATGAAGTCTACATTTAATTTTTGGGCATGTAACTTCTAAAGGTTCATTTTCATTCTTCTTCTTCATTATTAAGAATTTTATTACTTTTGATTTCCAAACCAAGATAATTTTTAGACAATTTTTCCATAGGAATATCATTGAGAAAAAATTCATTTGTTTCATTTTCAGTTGAAATTATGTTTTATTTCCACTTGATTGTTCCATTTTTCAACAACTTTTCAAAAAAGGTTACTCAATAAAACACGAGATTCATCCAAAATAAAAGATTGTTCTACCAAAATGTGGTTTTATTTTTTTACTTGCAAATTGATTTAACTATTTAAAACCTACAGTATTATTCAAACCATTTACCAATATTTACAAGGTCAAAATAACTCACTTAACCCTCCTTTCTTCATGTAAAAAATGAGTACACAAAATGAAATGTAATGCAAAAAATTAAAAAATATGAATCCTACAAACAACAAACATATTTCATGATGTTAAACAACAACCAAGTTTAATAACAAACAAATATTGAACTTGGAATATAAAAAAATGTTTCACCAAAATAAATGGAGAAGTAAATATTAACATCCAAACAAAAAAATACAAAATTATAAGAATAATTAGAAAATTATACTTAGAAAAACAACTCAATCGTGATCTAAATTCCTTGTTCCCAAACTTGCATAAAGCAAATGGGGGGAAATACCAAACTAACAAGTACTAACAAGAGTAGCTAAATTATAACAATAAAAGCCGAAATGGCAACACAAAAGGAAACAAGTAGCACACATGGGAGGTAAAGGTGCCCAAGCTTGGAGCAGCCAAACAAAAATAAGAAGAACCAAATAGCAACAAGAGAACAAGAGTAGCGGTATGAGGAAAGCGGAACAACAATAAAAAGAACCAAAGAACAATGCAAGAAAAATGAACAACACAAGAAGAGTTGAACAATAATGCAAGAGGAGCCAACAACAATGCAAAAAGACCCAAGTAGCAATGCAAAAGGAGCAAACTTCAATGCAAGAAAAGTCAAGTAGTAATGCAAGAGGAATCAAGCAAGCTAAAAAAATTTAAATTTACAAGCCACAAAAAAATAGCAAAGTTTAAACTTCAAAACATCATAGAGGTTTAACTTTTAGCACACAAAACAAATTGACCAACTAAAGTGGGGCCTAAGCCTTAAGTTTTATTTTATTTATGGATATTGAAGAAGTGAAAAATAAAGTTTAGCTACAAACTTTCAATGGTTGTGGAAATGCTGCTTGAAACTTGAAACCCTATAACTTATTTATTTTACAACCTAGGATACCTAATTGAAATTTGTACCTTATTTTATTTAAATACCATATCAAAGTTTTTTTTTTGAAATTAAAAAAAAAGGGCAATGTCTTAGGTGTCAATTCTCACCTTAAGGAAACCTTGTGAGTTGAATATCAATATAAATATCATTGAACTCCTAACCAATTTCATTTCATTGTTAATACATGCCAAACATTAGAAAATACATTTTTTTTGGGATCTTCCATTTTTGTAAGGTCTTTCAAATTTAAAATCAAATTCTACCAAGAAAGCACATTCAAATCCAAAAACCCAATTTGAAAAAAAATTAGATGAGGAAAAGGTTAAAGAACGATGCATTCTTAAAGTAAGTGCTAGCCCAACGCAAAGTTAAAGGGCACTTAATCCATGAATGCCTTGCCCCACTTGGGTTTAACCCAATATAAAATATAATCAAACCCAATGTAAAAATTGGCCAAAAACATATTTTTAATTTTTTTCATGATAATTATTGGGTATCATGGGGGAAAATGAAAAAGGACAAGCAAATGTTTCAAAACTAAAAAAAATGAAATGTCTATTCCTTTGCACATTTCATTTTTTGATGCATGTATTTTGGTGGAGGTAAAATTGTGCTTTGTAACATGACTTTCAAAATGTAACATTTTTTTACATTCCAAGGAAAGCATATTTGGAGAATAAAGAGACTATATTATGTAGTTTCTTATTCATGTATTGATAAAAACATAACACACCAAACATATGATGTATTACTATTGCATGTGTTGTTCACCCTCTTTACATACAAACAAACATTATAATATTAGTGTTAAGAATACAAACAAATGTACATGGTATATGGAATAGCTAGCTTATGCATGGTTGTGAATGGAGAAAACAAAAGCCCATGTGACCAATGAAATTATGAAAATGGGAGTCTTGAATTATTTAGAGTTTCACTTCAATAAAGTAAACATAGTGCTTCAATATTGTGGTAGCCTCATAGGTGTGCATCTAGATGTGAAAGAAACTTGTGTGGCCAATATTTGAATGTTTGAGTTAGTTTTCATTTTTTCTTTTCAAGAGTTGTTTACATGAACTAATACTTAAATGTTGCAGCATGGAGGAAAAAATATGCACATATTTTTTTTAAATGTTGACTCTAACGTTGGTGTAAGTAACAATTGTTATTGTGAATGAAAGCATGGTATGTTGACCCCCTTTTGGGCACTTTTGGTTCTAGTATTATATTATGTGAAATAATCCTACTCCCAAAATGTGGTGCATTCAATTTCAAGTTTAACTTTTGGTGTTTTAAACTTATGATTTGGACTTTCACAAAGCTAATATTATTTGGAATAAATAAATAATCTAATAATGTAAATTAAAGGAACAATGGGTATATTTACATATACACATGTATAACACAAATTATTTTTAAATTCAAACTCACTAGTATTTAATTTCATTAATACTCAAGATAAAAAATTTAAAAAGAAAAAAAAAACCTTCTCATAATGCTTGTCACCAAGCCCATTTGAAAATGATTATTTGTCAAAATGTTAATTTTTCACATATTTATGGTCAACACTTTGAAAACCCCCTTTTATGACATGAAAATTATCAAAGTTTTCAAATGGTTCTCACACATGATTCAAATTATGTGGAATCACATGCGAGATGGATAATAAAAATTTCATAAAGGTTTTTAATCCTTTCAATCATCTAAAAACATTTTTTTTCATTTCTTAATACATAATTGAATGTATTTTTTCATACACATATAAGCCACCATAATATAAGTTTTAAGAAAAACATATTTTATTGCTTGGGTTATGTTCTACCATAACATAACAAATTATTGGTCTATTCATGATTGCAGCACCAAAAAAAGGAAAAAAGACTTAAGACTTTCTTAAAGTTACTTTTTACAAATAATATTTACATGAAGTGATTTAAGTAAGAAACTTTAAATAGTCCAAGATAAGATAATTCATGCAATGGTGGTGATTTTTCACGTGTACATAATTGTGCATGAATATTTTGGTTTACCAAAAAAAAATCAAAATTAAAATGGGCTTTAAAAATTAATAATTTTTTTTTTTGCATGATTATTTCCTACACATGTGACTTAATCTACAAAAATTAGAACCTAATAAATTAAAAAAATAGCCAAATTATTTAATAAAAAATCATTTCCCTTGTTTCTCTTTGTCGTAAAATTTCAAGATTGAAATTTTTTCATATGATTTATTTATTCATCAAATTGACCTCATGTAGTTACATGAATGGAAACATATTTTTGTTGTACAAAAAGTTTGAAATCAATTGCATCATTTTATGCATCCTTTTTCCATTCATTTATAAACATATATAATATGGATAATTGACCATAAATTCATTAAGGATTCAAAAGGACTTTTATACAACATCCAACAATTATTAGATTTTTAAAAACTTGTTTAGGAACACAATAATACACCATATATATGAAACATTATGAAAATCTAAAAATTTCCTTTGCAATCCTTTTAAAATTAAACACTTCTTTTTGGAACCCCAACCATGAATGAACCCCATTGTGAAACTCTTATTTAATTTTGACATTGTTTCGGCTCAATTATGCACTACCCAAAAAAGCATTGCAATGTGAATTCATAAAAGGGCCCATCGTAATGTGCTTTCACTCTTATATGTTAAATGTGCTATTGCAAGGCCCTATGCTATGTGACATGTTGTTATATACACATAGTCTAAATTTGAAATTCATGTCTTGAATGACCAATTTGTACTTCAAATTGCTACAATGTAGATGTTAGACCTAATGAATAACTATGAATTTTTTTTTTAAAAATATTTTAACTAACTAAATATCTGAAAGTTAAGATAAATTCATAGGTTTAGACAAGGGGATATGACCTTTAAGAGCTTTATGTTTGCTACCTTATTATAAATGCCTTTTTATTTTTTCAACAACATCGTATTTTTTTATCTATCAAGCTTTCAAGAGCATCGATCCTTTTCAACTCCTATACATCATTCAAGGTATTAAAAAGTGGTAGGAATCAAAAAAATAATTTAATGGTTGATTCATATGATTTGAATTTTTTCTTGCCCTCAATGGATCCACATATCTTTGTGACAAATTAATCGATCCATCTTCCACAATGTCAACTTCTTGAGCCTCCCATATTAAAAAACTAACAAACATAAATTATGTTACATGGAGTGTAAAACTTGACATGCTATTGATTCACTCGGAATTATTTGGTGTAGTTGATGGTTTTTAACCTAATCCAAGATCCAACGACCTTGCCTTTCATTATAACCACACAAGTTGGAATTACAACACTTCAAAAAGAAGTCATGAATGAATCGAACTCCCAAGATTCAACTAAAACAAAATTTATGTTATGGGAAAATGTTTAAAATCTAAATACTTCCCTAAAAGTAATAAAATTGTAGAATTTTGAAACTCTCAATATTTCACTTCAAATTCAAATTCCTCTCCACATACGATAACATGTCATTGTTATAGAAAGAAATGGGGGACAAATTGCCTAAATGTCAAAAACATAAGAGTGTTATATTGAATTGAATTCCAAAACCTCAAATAAATTTGATTATAATTAAAGAGGACCAACTATACCTCTTTGATTTTTCTCTATTGATGAAATTTGCCTCTTAGATTTTTGGAAAATGGTTTCTTGTTTTCAAGGCAATTATCACGTTTGAAGGCAATTATTGCCTCATAATAACAACACCACCTAATGGATCAAAAGTTTTTTTTTAATTCACAAAGAAGGTAATCCATTTATCTTTGGACTTGACATTGTCAAGTAGCATTTTCACCAATTTTACAACTAAATCTTTAAAGTGGCACCATCAATTAGATCACTTGAAAAATAGACCCATCATCAACATACAAAACAAATACATGGTAATAAAACTTCTTGAAATCAAAACACATTCTTTTATGTGAAAGTTACATATTCAACAAACATCATTGCATTCCATACCCCATATACAACTACAAGAAATCACAATATTTTTTATTGGAAAAACTAGAACCTTGATGTGGTCTTTTTGCCTTCTATCAAATTTGACCAAAGTGCCATTTTAAATAAGTCAATTTTGACATGTTCATTTTGACTAGGTCATTTTGGTTAGTTATTTTGACAAGTTTTTTTAATTGGGTTTTTTTTACTAGGTTTTTCGATTGGTCAAATGAAGTAAAAGTATATGGTCAATAATTTTTTAATCGTTAATTTTTATTTTTAAAATTATTTATTTATTTATTTACCTACCTATCTTATTTGCTTTAACTACATGCCTATTTAACCTATAAATTAATTATTAAAACAATAATAATAAATTTATAACCTACCTACTTTACCCTACCTAGGTTATTAGGTTAACGTAAAAGGTTAAGTTAGGCTAAATAAAATAGTTTAGTTAAACACATTTAACTAAGTTGTAAGTGTGAAGGTTTGAACCCTTCAACCTTCACATTAAGGTTCAAGCCTTTAACCATTGCATCACTTTTTAAACAAATGATAAATTTTGTCATCACATCATTCTGAACAATTTTTCCCATCCTACTTATGTGACCTAACCTACTTACCTTAGTTACCTAGTTACTTTAAACCACCCCAAATTATTATAAGCTACTTCTAGGCCACTTTAGGTTTTATTTAAGTTTTTAAAAACTAAATTACCCTATGTTACTTTAAAATTTACTACCTTAGGTTATTGTGGGTTATTTTATCCTATGCTATTTTTGGCTATTGTAGGTTAATTAACTTTAGATTGTTTTAAGTTATTTTACATTAGTTCTAGCCATTTTAAATGACACATGCAACTAAAAATTGTCTTAATTTCCCAAAACAAGTCATACATTATTTTGAGTTACATGCAACAATCTATATTTGACATGTATATATGATATCATTATACATTTTCATATATCATATTTGTGGAAGGCCAATTGCATACATGAAATGCAACTATGTGCAATGAAATGAACTCCTTTTGTATTGTGTGGTGTGTGATATAAATTAGACTTGAATAATGATTAGCATGTGTGATCAAGTTTTGAATAAGGTTTGCAATAATTATATTAAATTAATACTATCATATTCTAGTAGCTCAATAATGTTTTATTGTAAAAAAAATGCAAAAAAAGGTTGTATTTTCATTTTCAATGTGTTCTTCTAATTATTTTAATGTGAATTATTTAGGGGCAAATAGGTGTTGAAGTTAATATGTCCAATAATGTTCAATCTTAGTAGGCCTCCAAATAGTCACTAATAGAGTTGTTACATTCTTGGAGTTGTTGCTAAGGATTATTAAAATATTTAAGCACTTGATTTTTCTTTGCTAATAACTTAAAATACCATAGGACTTTTTGCATATGTATATCTATTAGGTAGCCTAACTAGTGCAAGTCCTTTTTGTTCATTTGACTAACTAGTAGGATTATTTCCAAATCCAAGTGTCAAATTCTTTGTCAAGGATTGTGGTAGACCTTTTACTAAAGACATAACTCCATCAAAGTAGTTCAAAATTGAGTATTGATTATTCTAATAGGTTCATACCTAAGCTACTTAACTATTGTATGATTATCTCCAAAATATCTAGATATAGTATAGTTCTACATTCTTTTTTTTCAAATCTAGTAACACAATGACTATTAGAATATTTTTGAGAAAGTCATTTCCACCTTTCTAAAAATGAAATACAAAAGAAGGTGTAATATTTCTCAAAAGCCAAATTTAAAATACATTTCAAAATTAAATTACATACCCTACTTCTTGAATACCACGTTTAAATAAATACATGGTTATGAATATAATTTATATTTATTTATGTATCAAATTTGATAATAGGGGCATAAGAATGTGAGAGACATATGTAGGACATCTATCATTTAGTCTATGGTCAATTTGGACTAAAAGTTTAGTAGAAAAGAATGGGTTGGACTTAGATGAAGCTCATATGAAAGGAAATTTGGAGTTGGGTGAAGACGTCTAAATGTTTAAACCTTGAATGGTGTTCATGTTGATGTTTTGAAGGTGTTTGTTTCAAATAATTAATAAAATATATTGACTTATATAAATATATAATGTTAATATATGACAACCAAATATTTGATGATTATAATCAAATATGTATGTTAAAAAACTACCAAATAATTCTACATAAGACCAAATTAAATAATTATAAGGTGAAAAAAAAGAAAAACCTTAATCCCCCCCCACAAATAATTTTTTTCCCTTCAAATGCTTCTTAAAATATGCAAGCGTGGCTTCCCAAGGGGATTATTTTTAAACTTGAGTTCTCTTTATTAATAGTTCAAAATCTAACGAAGGTTGCTATGTTAAATTTTACATTAGGTAATCAAACTATTATAACCTCTGATTTGATAAATTGTTTTACCCAATAGGATTGATGTGTTGTTTTTCACCTCAATAATCTATCCTACTAGGTCCAATAACCTCCAAATTGAACATGCAATATGGTGTTGGAAATTTATTTTTAAGGGCTACAAGGTTTCTTTTGAGAGCTTTTAAATTGAAGCTTATATGTAAGAATTATGAACTTGCAAGGTGTTCATAACTTGACAAAATTAGTGATTTTCCATACTCATTCCTAAAAGTATTGGGACATTCTTTCATTTTAATATAGCCCCACCATTAGTCATAAAATATATTACAAGAGAAGGGGTAGTGGTCTTTCTCCAAGTTCGACATTTGGTGTGTCTTTTGAATTTCGTTCACTCATTATACATCCATGCACCATTTTGGCTTCAACTTGCATTAATTTCCTTCTTTCTTGGTTTTGGAAGTTATTTCACCTTCAACTCCCACTTGTGAATCCTTCATGGTCTTGTCACAAAACTTCCACCTTGGTTTATTTTTTGGGAGCTAGGGATCACACCTTGGGTTTATATTTTGTTGCAAATTTGGTAATCAATGATGTTATTTCTCTTAATACCATTTGACAAACTTAAGGGTGTTTCAATGGATGTGGGTTTTAAAAATGCATTCAGTAAACAAATGTGTAATAATACCTTATTGAAATGTTGGCACGGTAAAAGTTAAGCAATTATCTTGATATGACGACCTTGGTTATTTAGTTTTAATCAAATATTGACTCACATTAAAAATACAAAACCACTTTGAAATTTAGTCTTGTTGTAAAATATTTACAATAACTATTGTGAATGCAATTGGGTTAATAGGAGCCATTCATTTGTAATTAATGCTTTAAATTTTTTGTGACAAAAAATTACTTAAGTAAATGTGGAAAATTATGGATGAGCTTTAGAATAATAAAATAATATTCTTAACGTATTATATGAAAATTTGGATACATTTGAATGGTATATAATGAATATGGAATATCAAAAATGCCTTTTAAGACCATGTAACTAGTGCTTAAAAAATTGTTTTTGTTACTTAAAGGATTTTAAAAAAGGTTCCAAATGGTTAGGAAATGAAGTTTTATGGGGATTTTTTAAGTACACCTTCACATTATGGTATAATGCAACATCTTTTTTGGTCATATGAATTAAATTAAACAAATAAATTATCTCATAAATTATGATTCTAGGAATATTAAGCGGTTTACTTGGATTCACTATGACAATAACCCCAAATTTTATTCTTTGAAATGGTGCACATGCCAAAGTAGTTGAAATCTAGTTGCATACACAACCAAAAGCAAAAACATATCCACATGGCATAAATGTAGTTGTAACGAAGTGATAACATAGTGTCATGCAACAATAATGTGTATTTAATTACAAATAAATTGGTTTCAATTACTAGTTTTTTTGGTAGTGGGAAGGTTTAACATGTGGCCAAAACTATAAAAACAAAATGTAACTAAAGAGTTTGTGCATTTTATTGTGACTTTCTAGGCAATGGTATCGAACAAAATAATGAATGTAAACCATTAATCAACATTCTTATAACATTGAACTTTTGATTATGTATTGTGTTGACTTCATGATGATGTAGTTTTTTCTAATTTGAATCATCCATGTTATCTATATATAACCATGATGTTAATTTTAACACAACACACATTGGGAATGATGTTGTAAGATTCATTAAGCACAACACTTGTTATTAGATTCTTCACCCAACTATCTTTGTAAAATAATTGTTGAGTGTAAAACAAAAGTTTGTTAGGCTTCTTGAAGTTAGAAATAAATAATCTTTGGTGCATTGACATAATTTTTTTGTTGAAATTATTCTACATAAAAACAAAAGTCTCCTTTGAAACTCATTTACATGTAATAGTTGTTTACAACTCAACCAACAATATGATTGTAATTTGTTGAATGTGCACATGGAAATATGTAAGCAATCTTACTATAATGTCACACATTCAAAAAGACAAAATTACCCATGCTTCCAAACTATAGTTTAAATTTCCAACCCTAATGATAGGTTCACATTAGGCAAGGACATAAGGTCCAACTATGGGTTCCAAATGTCAAGGAGCTCAACATATAGTTCTAAAATGTTGATGTAGATTTAAGACTATGTGCTTCATAGTTATGAATTTGTGCAAGTGTGTTCAACACATAATTGTTCAAATTAACACATGTTTGAAACCATCATTAGCAAGAAGTAAGGTGGCACATGCTTGTTTAATGACCTCTTGCACGTATATTAAATGTGTAGTACTAACTGATGTTTTGAAATTGTGAATCTTTTTGTAAAAAATTGGCAATCTTTTGAATGCACAACATTTTATTTCAACTACCACCCAAAATAAGAAACATTAAGTAAACATTTTTGTTCCACACATTTGTGGAATCTTGATAAAATCTTTAAATTCCCAAGGATAATATTGACCAATCTTTAACCATTGGGAATACTAGTGAAATCCAAAAATGAAATAAAATAAATAATCTTTTTCCTTATGTTCTCAAACACAAAAATAATGTGAAAGAGCCAAAAAAAACATAATTGACATGAATTATTGCCATGGAATGAAGAATAAAACTTCAAAAAATGGCATCCATAACCTCACAAGGTGCGATTCAAACATACAACCTAGAAAGATTGAGAGAAATGGGGTATATGAACATTGATTTTCTATTTTGTGGTGATGTGAGTCCAAACATTTAAAAAGCCCCAATATAACTTGGGTTTAAAAAAAAAAAAAAAAACTTTTTGGGGCAACTTTAACAAGGGTAAATTTTATTGTTGAGTCATGATTAGTGCATAAGTGTGGCATGGTGGGTGGGAATGATCGGTTTTATGTTGGTGGTACCAACTAGAAATAGGTTTATAGTTTACATTTCAAAGTTAAATATAATTATAAACCTTTGACACATTGGTGTAATTAGGGTTAATGTGAACCAAAACCAATTGGTCCATCTTGCAAATAAACCAACCACATGTTTCAAGTATGCACATAGCTATTGTGAAACCCCCATGAGGTTGCTAACCAAGTTCATCATGTACAAACCTTCATATTTGTAGATACATGTTCTCCACGCCAAACATCATTCCATTCAAAGTTTTTGTGCTTGATTGTACCATTTACCAAAGGTATGATGTGTAGAGGTGATGCCTTTGCTTGTGTCTCTTGGTCCTTCAAGAATGTTCCATGAGTCCCATTAAGCCCCCTTGATAGTTGAGGTGTTGGAAAGAGACTTTAGTGAAGTTCAACAAGCCCATTCATTTTGTTTTTCAAAAGCAATTAGATAATATTTGATGTTGCAAGTGCCAAAGCCTTTTGCATAAACATCCTTTTCCTTGCTTGCAATTGTTGGAGGTTTTTTGGGGTTGAGGGTAAGGGACGAGAGGGGGTAGAGGGGGGAAAAGGTGGCAAAGGAATTTTCACCTACTAGATTGGAAACCTTAATATTTAAGGCCGCCTTTGGGATGATATTATCAATTCTAGTTGTTATGTCCAAGTCCTTGCTTCATTGTAGTAATCCAAGAATTTTTTTCAATTCATTACTTGGTTGTATGATTTATTAGAGTCCTTAAACATCAAGGGTCCACCTTGTTCTCATACAATTCATTAAGGGCTACAATACTATTAATTATTTTGAAAGACAAATTTTCGTACATAGCACACATGTAGCTACTATTGCAAGAGAAAACATTCTTCCATGCCATCCAATGTAGGCAACTTGAATTTCAACTTGGTACCTAAAGTATAGGGTGTTTGTTTTCCTCTTCTAACATGGCTTCTTGTAAAATATTGGGGGTTACAATATCATTGAGAAGATAGGTTTAAGCCACACTTGCAACAAGAGTGGAAAGTTCTTTCATAACAACCAATTTGGGCAACTTTAATTTGGACTTAGTGGAGAGGACAAGTTGTTTGATTTCTTTCTCAGTCATTAACAAATCATGAATCTCCTTCAATACCATGCACATTGCATCCATTTCATTAATTTATCAAATGGCTTTCTTCTCCATGTCACCATGCCATTCAATCTTAGGAGAATTCACTTGAATCACAACATGAGCAAAGAATGTTAACTTTGATTTTTGCCCACGCCTCATTTCCACAATGTGCCATCAAATTCAAATTGGAATAATTTCAAATAGTTGTTTTTTATGACTTTGTCTTAGGAAATAATGGTTCTAAACTCAGATTGATAGCAAATCCAACTTGGGTGCATATGAGTTTCATCCACCGATGATTGATGAGGTTGATGCTACATAGGTGAAACTTGTAGTTGTCAAGGCAACCCAAATTGAGGTGGCCTAAAATACTAATGACTTGGCGAATACGTAAGAACCAAGAAGAATTTTATGAGCTTAACATTAGTTTGCATATAGAGGTTGGGCAAAGAAGGGTTGAATATTTTTTTAGGCTCAGATGCCCTTCACTTTTACAAATCTTTAGTGAAGCTCATTAGTGAAGCACACCCATGTTTGTATCAGTTTGGGTGTCACAATGTGCAACTGCATAACATACCAATGGCTCAGGTATCCAAGACAAAATGATTTTTGACACAAAAGATGAGACCTAGGAATTAACGAATGATTGAACAAAGACCCTGAAAAACTTCATCAGTTCTTGTCCAGTAAACTCTATTTTTGTATGTCACATTGCAACTTCACAATTTTCCAAAGCAATTTGCCTACTTCCACCACCCAGATTACCACAGAGCAAAAGATCATGAGATGATTAGATTTGATTCTTGTCCAAGTATGGACATTTGAAACAAATGGCCTACGGTGTTGAGTGATGTGCTAAGCACTGAACCCTTTTTCCCTTTTGAGGAGCTTCAAAT
>Ga0209208_10002910_pt1 | contig 24616 bp, 11 predicted proteins | sample S1TSphfallax_3_FD_187694 | JGI IMG/M metagenome (GOLD analysis project Ga0209208, IMG submission 187694) | Host-associated microbial communities from peat moss isolated from Minnesota, USA - S1T2_Fd - Sphagnum fallax MG (SPAdes) (version 2) | ecosystem: Host-associated > Plants > Peat moss >...
TGGTTAACAGATGGAAAAATCTCCCTAAATTCACCAACCATAATTTGTGAAAAAACTCTCCTAAATTAACTAAACACAATATGAAAAAACAATTTAAATTAACTAACCACACTTGGTGAAAAAACCTTCTTAATTGACTAGTGTTGTAGGTTGATTTAACTAATAGGTGTAATTTCCACCTAAATTTGGGCATCACTTTTTGTCATTTTGTTTCACTAGCTTAATTGACCTATCCTCTCGACTGGTCCCCGATGACTAGGGGTTAACATGTTTTACCATGATTTCATACAGTGAATCTGTCCTAGTTCACTCAAAATCCTAGTGAAATACAAGGTGAACTTGGTTCACATCTCCTAGTAGTACAAATGGGAGTTGCTTTGGGAGTGTGAGGGTTCACTCCCTCACACTTTCATACACTCCTGGGAGCATGTGGTGTGACTCCCGAGCTTCCTCTTGGCCCGCAACCTTGCAACCCTTTTGGATTAGTTATAAGCCCAAGGCTAGGGTTGCGACACTTGCACTTATCGAACTATTGTCAAATTCTTCATCAAATTCAAATGTAACAAATCTAGACGTAAATCCAATTGACAATGTAACAAATCCAGATGTAAATGCAAATGATAATGATGATAAACAAATTTGAAAAATTAAAAGGTATAATTTAATTATGTAGATGAAGAAGATTTCAAACCTTTGAAATCATATTTGATTACATTCAATTTGATAATGTTGGTACAAGTTGTTTACATGGGCATTCGAACCAACAAATAAAGCTTGAAATTGTTCAACATCTTCAAATTTGAAAATTATGATTTTCAAAATATTATTCCAATTGAATTTTTTATGTAATTTCAGACATCTCATTGCTTCGTAAAGTACATGTTTAGTTTCAACTTCAATGCATGCTTGTGGTTCATTTTTCATCCTTTTATTTGATTGATCATTTTCAAACTCCAATTAGATCATCAGAATATCAATATCCTCATCCTTGCCCTTCATTATCAAATTATGTAACAAGCAACAATAAATGACAATGTATGAAGTAAAAGAAGGATATTTAAGCTCATTTGAAGAGTAGTTCCTTGAACATTTGCTTCAAAATCCCAAGAACATTTTCCACAATGTTTTTACCACAAGATAGGTATCAATTGAACAATGTTCAAAAATCATGTGCTTGACATCGATTTGTTTGTGAGGCACCATTAACCAAGGCAAAAGAAGATATCCCTTCTTGCCAAAGATGTATGGTTTATCCCTTCTTATCCATGTTTTGACTATAAATAGGTTTCCATCAATTGCCTAATGATATAAGAAAAAATTACAAGATTCAAACATCATTTTGTCATGGATGCCAATGCCATGGGGTTCATTCATTTGAATGTTCATCCATGCTTTGTAATGAACTTGTATTTAACTATTAGTTTGATCTAGTTCACTTTCAGTTAGCTTTTAGTTATATTTAAGTTCACTTCTAATTCACTTTCAGTTCACTTTTAGTTAATTTTTTGTTCACTTCTAATTAGTTTAAGTAAGTTAGTTCCATCACCCATTATGGAATACATTTGCAACTAATTTTTTATTGTGATTCTCATTGATACAATTAGTAATATCACTAGTGCACCACTACTAAAATATTACTAATTAACTATGTTATAACTATAATACAACTATTTATAACTTAATAAAGATACATATTCATCAATTATTTATATCTTCATCATATGTGTTTCATTTTGAATGGGAGCTTTTGGCCATGCAACTTCATCATTAACTATATTTGTTTCTTGGAAAATCTTAAAAAAGAACTTGCGATTTTGGAGGTTTTCAATCATTGAAAGTGAGAAAATAAAATTTAAAAAATTGGTGAGATTAAATTATACTAGTTTTTATAGTGTAGCCAAATTATTAAAATATGATCGTCAATTTGTATGTTGAATTTGGTTAATAACCATTTTAGGCTAAACCTTTAACATCATCTAAAAAATCCTAAATGAAATATTATAATGATGATTGGATTTTGGAAGGTTGGGCATTGTATGTAGTGTTTAATAATAAGTTTAACCTCTTGATGCCACCTTGAACAACTATAAGACTTTTCATAATGATGAGGTTATTTACTTAAATTAGAGCACCATATGTGTAAAACAAAAGTAGTGAACAAATAAAAAAATAATTGTTTAATGGAATTAGTAAGTTCCATAATTTACTAAATAACTATCATTTTCCCTTGTTATTGATAGTGTATTAACAAGTTTGAAGTCTTCATTAGAAGATTACCTAAGTAAAGGGCTAACTAAGTTAAGGTTTATCTACCTACCCATTTACTTACAAACTATTATTTACCCACCCATGGATTATCTATATATTTATCTATGTTCTACCTACCTATTTGCCCATCTACTTATGTAGGATAAGGACAATGAAAAGCTTACATGAAGAGCTACATAAGATTTATTTAGGGCCCAATTAAAAAACTACCTAGGAATTATTTAAGGGTTATCAAAGGACCTACCTAAAACCTATTTAAAAGATTACATAATATTTATTGAGTATTTAAAAAATATTTATTAAGTTAAGGGATTACCTAAAGGTTATTTAAAAGGACTATTTAAGTAACTTAAATGGCTACTTTAAAATTGCCTAAAGACCACTTAGGGGACTACTTGAGTTATGGACTATTTAAAATAAAGGCTATCAAAAACCTATGTAAAGGGTTACATAAGGGCTATTTAAGGTGCTACATAGGGGTTATTTAAGTATTTACATAAATTAGAGGATACCTAAAGACTAATTAAAACATATTTCAAAGTTACATAAAGATTATGAGTTCACCCTAAATAATCCCTAGGTATCCCCTAATTTAATAAATTCTTAGTTAGCTCCATAAATAAGTTTTATGTAGCTTCTTAAATGACCATTAAATATGCCATAACCTAGATAGGCACCTAGGTGTCTCTTTAAATAATCTTATATAATCTCTTATGTAAACTTTTGATACCCACTAGGTAGCCTCTTTGGTAAATTTTTATATAACCCCTTACATAATCCTTAAATATGTCACAACCTACATAAATTTTCACATTTCTCCTTGAATTCCCTAAATAAGCTCTAGGTAGCCCCTTAATTAATCTTAAGATATCCCATAATCTACTTAGGCTCTTAGGTGTTTATCTAAATAGTCTTTAAATAATTTCTTACCTAACCTTAAAGTCTTCATTAAGTGAAGAAACCTTTACCCAATTCATCATCAAAAACATGTAAAATTTTATTAATAAAACCCACCACATATTCAAAAAATGTACAAAGGTATTAAAAACAAGGGATAATTTAAAGGGCATCAAGTTAATACAAACTAGATGCAAATTTTTTTGCATCTCAACAAACAACAACTTGTAATAGGTGAACCATGGCAATAGGGGGTATGTCCAAAAAGGGCGAAAGTCAAGAAATAAATAGGCCTACCATTATTGCCCAACTTAAAATGGAGGATGCTTACATCTTTTGCATCATAATTGAAATTATTTGACAAAAAAAAGTGACAAAGACAAAAAAAGGGAGGGCCCTTTGGCTTCTTTCAGGCTCCAAATAACATTGGCACACTCATGTAAGAACACATTGACTTGTTTATGTAAACATCCAAATACTTCAATTGCTAGAAGGAAGAATTGGTCAATGGGGTGTTAGTTGTGGTAGTTCCTTTCTTCGGCTTGAATTGCATCGAAGGCATCAAATCCTTGAATTGTGCAAGATTGGCGAAATAAATCTACATGGGTTGGATCAATTATGACAACATCCACTAAGGTATAGATTCCATTTTGACGAGTAGAATGTTGATTCATTGACAAAAGGAATTGAGAGTGGCCGAAGGAATTATATGTAGTTATTTTCATCCCGTGTGGAAGTTAACATTTCATGCAATGGCGGCAAAGGTGTCACAAACTATGTCATGGGTCCCTATGCACTCATTGGGCGTAATGTAAGAGGTGGATACCCATAGGGTCAATGTGATGTGTGCGCACACATCGGGGGAGGCCTATAATTGAAAGATGCGGTAGTTCAAGTTGTGTCCAAAATGCCATGAAAAAAATTGGGGAAAATAATCAAAAGGTTGGGAAGATTGGTCGAGTTATGAGCCAATCCTTTACCTTAGGGCCATAACTTGATAAAATTCGAGCACGATGAGCTTCAAATATCTTGTCAAAAAAATGCTAAAAAAGGTATGATGGCATAAGCACTCTAAAATGAAATCTTGAAAATGAACCATTTGTTGTTCAATGAGTTGTTCAAAAGGAGGGAGACACACCTGTGCTAGGGGTGGTAAAAGATCAAATGTTACTTTGAATTATTGGAAAGGGAAGGTGTTGTTGTTGACTCATGTTAAAGCTTTAAAAAGGAAAGGATGTTGGTCAAACATAAACCTAGTCATTATGATTAAAGTTATAAGGGCCCAATTCCTTAAATAAGTTGTTGGGTTTATGGTGGCTATTAGTATGAGGTTGATGCCACCTATAATTATTGGGAAAGAGGTTTGTTTATAGGCTAAAGGTCTTTCAAGGTTATTAAAAAACCTTGGACCCAAGAGGCGTCCAAACACTTGAAAGGAGGAGAAATCAAAGGAAATAATGGAATTTATGAAGGTGGGAGAAGGTGATGTGCAACGTAATAAATACGATGGGTGTTGCACATACCAATGAATTAAAATTCCAAAGGCTACTTGGACATCACCTAGTATAGGCAAAAGGTCAACATGCCGAACATTTTTTAATAAGGTATCTTGAATGAAAAATGATTTGAATGATGGGGTGCCTAATGGAACCCCCAAAATTTTAATTATTTCTTATAGTGTGTTAAACTAAGATAAGGTGTCGAAAGTTGGCGACAAGTTAGAAGAGGACCATGTTACACATTTTAAAAGTTGGATAGAAAAACATATTGCACGAAGTTTAGTCTGAAAATGTTCATATGCAGAGGATATAATTAAAGAGGGGTCAATGATGTGAATGTCATTTACAATAGATGGAAATAAATAAGAATGACTAACTATAGAATGTAAAGCCCTAAAATGGGTTAATGAGAATAATGTCCCTCCCAAAGGATCACCTTGATAGGTTCCCATGGCAGAGGGGATGACTGTGACATCACCTTCATAATTATGGTGATTGTAAAAAAGGGAGATTCAAATGCATGAACAAAGGGGACGAGTTGCATGATGTCCCCACCCACTACACAAAGTTTTTAAAATACTTAACACCAAATTGAGGGCATTTGCAACATTTAGTTAGAGAACAATTTAATCAAGGTGAAGGTCCAAGGTGCATTTTACACCATGGATTATTACTTCACATCCACCCTTGGTTGTTACTTTGAATTGGTGTGGGGAAAAATGTGTTGCAAAGGCATCACAAAATTGAAAGCATAAAACGTGATTTGTGAGTTGATACAATGTTTCCCCTACAACAATGGGATGAACTCCATTTAAGGGCTCGGTCATGGCAAAGATGCGGGATGCCCCAAGAATGTGTACAATTTGATGTGGAATGTGACCTTGTCTGATCTAAAAGCAAAGTTGAAACAATTGTGGGAATCCACTCACAAAATTTTCGGGGTGAAAGTAGTTTCAAAGGTGTTCAAACACCATCCCAAGAGGACCACTTGCAAAGAAATTCGACATGTCTTGGAATGTTAGCTTGAAGGGATCATATATGAAAGTTCAAAATCTTGGTCTAGTTCATAATCTTCCAAAAAAACAAGAAGAAGCCTTTTTATTTAGGATGTAAATTGATGAAAACTAAGGTTGTGTTGGAGGATGTGGGTGCAAGAGAAAATGGTGTCAAAACCTATGTTGTTCAAGAATATTCTTTCATACATCCAAGGATTAAAGTGTGGAAAAGGTGTTTATGAGTTGGAGGATCATGTTGGGCAAAAGACATTTAGTTCAAACTTGCTACTAAAGCTTGGGCTTGTAAAAAAAATTCCTTTTACAGGATTTCCCAATTGCTTGTTAGAAAATGTTTGAGTCGGGTTTTCATTTCCTTATGCCCAGTGGCCTTCCTTCGAGGGGGCAAAATAAGACACCATTGGGGTAATCAAAAGAACAAATGACAAGTTGCCACATCATAGGGGTCATGTGCCAACTTATTAAGTGGAAAACGAAATGCCATTTGTACATCACATCATAAAATGATAGGGATGAAATTGTATAGTCAAAGATGATGAAAGCTAAGATGGAAAGACTTAAGGACATTTACTGTTGAAACCCAAGCCCATGTTGATGTTGATGTAGGCGGGTTGGGAATAAAGGTGGGTATTGGGTTGAGATGGTCATGTAGGTTTAGATTAGATGGATCGAATGTTTGACAAGAATGTTGGTGATGGGTTAACCTTCGAAAAGTAAATTGATGCCCACAAGTGGCACAAAAATCTTTAGGTGGAGGTTGTAATCATGTTGGGAGGGTGAATGTAGGTTGGGGGGTCTAATCATGGACAATTATAGGGGTTAACAAAGTGAAAGGGGGAAAAGGTCCTACATGTGCATTATTTAAGGGGATTGGGAAAGTGTTGTGTTGGGGTTTCATATTTACACAAAGGGTTGGGGGTTAGTAAGGGGAACTAGTGGGTGGCTTGTTAAAATGGTATGGGGGTTTGGTGAGTGGTGCGTGGTTTCCATAGGAAATGTAATAGAAAATGGGGTTGTGGTGGTGTGTGAAAAAACAAATGGTTGATGTCAATTACTAAGTTCAATGAGACATGATAAACTAGGGAACATGAGATGTTTTGTGCCCATTAGGAAAGAGGTTTATTACTAGTGCAATTGCAAATAGGCCCCACTTTTAAAATTTTGTTTATTTCAACTTGGCAATCTTAAACCTATAGAGCTAACCACACAAAACTAGGTAGATCAAAAGGAAAAAAAAACCATCACAAAAAACAAGTTTTATTTCAAAAGATAGTTGAACCCTAACTTTGCCATAATTTTGAACACCATCAATTTTACTTTGTTGTGTTTAACACAACCTATACACTTTTGAAAATAATTGTGCAAAGATTAGGGGTTCAAAAATTTGTAATTTTTCATTATTTGGACTACCCAATTAAAGTAACACCCAATTTTAATAATTAAAAAACACACTTGACTCAATCTTTTGTTCAAAAAAAAACCTTAAAAAACATATGATTGGTCAATAACTAACCATTATGTATTCACATGTTCATACCTACAACACATTCATTAATTTTTATTTTTTCATTTTCTTTTGCTATTTTTTAAAACTATGAAAAAAATTAAGAAAAATCAAGCCTATGGCAAAATCGTTCACTTTGTGGTAGAAACCCTCTATTGTGCTTAATTTGTAGGTAATAATTAGATTCTTGATGATAAAAAACTTTTTGAGCTTGATAGAAACATAAAGGGGAAAAAAAAACCTACCACAAAACAAAACCCAAAAAAAAATAAAAATTACACAAATCCCACCCTCCTTGGGTCTTTTCACCTTTGTTGTTTTGTTGCCTGTCAATGTTGGTGTTGCTGTCATTATCATCCTCCTCTGTCTCAAAAAGTGGTTGCTCTCATATGTCTCGTTGTGCCCCCCAAAATCTAAAAAATCAACTTTCAACCAATTCTACTCAAACCACAACTAAACTTACAACTAGTCTGCTTCTAATGAAAATTGAAATCAAACATCAGTCCTAGAACCTCTCTTTTCTTTTCCTTAAATGCCCACCACTACAAATTATTTCTCTTTATCTTTCTTTGCCTGACTTTCTCTCTCCTTTTTTCACATAGTGCTAACTACTGGGCACAGAGAAACAATGACAGTACTAATACCCAAGCTGTTGCCAGCATTACCATCGCCACTGAGGCTCCAAAGACCTTATGAGCAGCAAAACCTGGCAGCCATCACCTTTAAGATCTCAACTGGAAATCCCTAAACCCTAATTCCATTGGTACACTTTCTGAAATCCCCTAAGTCTTCCTTAAATATCTCATAACATAAATAAGTCCCTCAAATAAGTCCCTCAATAGATATGTAGACATGTGCAAAACACAGAAAACAGAAAAAAACTTGAGTTGAGGAAAAAAAGTGAGTTGTCTGCTGGCTTATTTTCCTTGAGCTGAGTCTGCTCTTGCATTTTGATTGAGGTCCACAGTTTTAAGGAAAGCCATGGTTGGTTGTACTCTGGGTTTTATTGTCTTTGCAGGTAACTTTGAATTTTGCTTTTGGCAAAGTTTGAACAGTAGAGAAAAAGGCTGCTTTTGCTGGTGTACTCTTTAATGACTTCTGATGAGCCATTAATCTGGTGAAAAATGGCCCAAATTTGCCAGATTTTGAATTTTTATAAAAATTCCAAATTGCCGGATTCTTATGTTAAGTTCCAGAAAGGTATCCAAGAACATAACAGGATTCAATTATGTAGCTATATAAAAGTTGATTCTATAATATTTTTTTCTATCTATTATGTAGCCACATTTGGCTAAATTATTTTCTGAATGTTTGCCACTTTGACTACATCACCCAATCCTGAAAAGAAACCATGTCATGCCAGCGCCAATTTACACTGAAAAGCAGTCCTCCATATTGGGCCTGTCTGACCTTTAGGGGTTAACTAGCATTAAGTGTACTTAACTAGTGTTGGGTAAACTTTTGTTCAGATTAAATATCCTAATTTTCATGAGCTTAAAAGAATTAGGGTTTGGAGGTATAGCTTATTCCAGTGCCCTATTTAGTACCTCCCCTAGTAATAAGTACGAAGGGAAATTCAATATTTCAATTTTGAATAATTATTTTATTTTAAAGATTCCATGTCAAAAATTAGGAAATTAGCAAAATATCTAAAAAGATTCTCTATTTCCATTTACAAAAAACATTTCATTGGAAATTTTATTTTTCCCAAAATTTCCGCAGTTCTCAAAATAATATAATTAGGGTCCAAGCTGCCAAGGTGATTTATACCTGGTATTCAGTGATTTTTAATAAGAAGCCACTAATCCAAGATTAAGTGTACTTAACAAGTTAACTAGAGTTATGTAAGTTTAAGGTCTAATTAAGCAACTTGCCTTTAAGGCTACAAAATTAGGGTTTATAGTGCATGAAAATTAGGGTTCGGAGCTGAAGATCAGTTTTAGGGTTTGGAGCTCATGTTCACTTTTAGGGTTTGAAGCTCGTGTCTCCATTTGAGTAAAGGTTCTTGTTGTTGTTGAGGATTGCAGGTGGTTGCTGCTGGAGTGTGGCTAGCACCGATGAGAAGGTATTGTCGACTTGTGATTCCTCCAGTGCGGCATCCTGCAAATCCTCGCGGAAGTCGTGCAGCATCTTGACCACGTTTAGTACATGCTGTGTGGTTAGAGGCTGATTGCAACTGGTGGCCCATGTGTGAGCAGTGCGGATGGTGTTGCGGATCTCACGGCCGTTCAGCTCATGAGTTGCGAATATCTCCAAGTTGACATCAGTGAGGCCAACGCGCGAGAGTAAGGTCTCCCATACCTTGGCCCTTTGAGAATCCGTCAGGCGATGGTAGCGGAGGAACATGGAGATTCGTGAGCAGAAGGCGTCGTCGAAAGTTGTGACGCGGTTTGTAGTGAGGAAGAGGACGCCTTTGTAGTACTCTAGAAGACGAAGGAAGACGCCAGTCATGGCGTTGCGTTTGGGATCGACGGCCGAAGTGCGCTTCTCTAAGTAGATGTCTGCTTCATCTAGCAAAAGAACCGCACGCCAAGAGGATGCAATGTCGAAGATTTGGACTAGCTTTTGTTCCAGTTTGTCGACCTCGAAACTCAGCTCCGAAGCACTTACAGCCCAAAGAGGACGATGCAGCTTCTCGGCAACAGACTCGGCAGTGAGAGTCTTACCAGTTCCTGGTGGCCCGTAGCACAGGAAGATGCAACCTTCACCCTTGTTGGAAATGGGATCAATGGATGGCACAACATCAACTTCAGCGACATTGTTGTTGTTTTCAGCTTCTGGTGGGTCCTGGAGATACTGCGAGACAAGGCCAAGCAGCATTTTTTTCTGAGCATTGTCATTCATCACTAGGTGATGATCAAAAGCATGATCATCAAACGAGATTTCACTGAAACCAGTGACTGGGAAGCATCCCCATTGCTTGATGCTGAAAGCGAAGCCGTAGACGATTGCAGGAGCAAGCTTCAAGCTTTCATCATCCGGCATATTGTCGGAGTCTTCCAAGCCACACATGAGATCACAAGCAGTTGGCGGAGTGGCATTTTCCATATCGTAACCGGGATTCATCCTTGCGAAGCTCCAGAGATCGATCATGACTCTACCATCAGCCTTGTGCTTGACGACGTGACTGCAACTGGTGCCAGGGATGTACTCGAGACGAACAAGTGGTCCTTTGAACTGCATGAAGCTATTCGCCTTCACAGACAACTTGTAGAAACGCTTACCATTGGCAAGAAATGCAGCTTCCATTTGCTCGCTTTGTTTGGCGAAACGCAAGGGACACACGCTGAGATTAGTAAAGGAACGCTCGTTTTGGAACTCTAGAATTTCTCGGGTAACATTGCAAGCACGGTAGCTTTGACCATTGTAGTCCATCACGTCGAGCTCCACGGACAGTCTCTTGGTACCAGTTTGGTAGTGCTTGTAGTAATGCCGCAAACGAACAATGCCACACACTTGTTGGCCGGAGAATTGGCAATGATAGTACACTTTCTCACCCGGCGCTAGAAATGCCCACAACATCGCCCATGAAGTAGTGCCTTCCTTCGTCATGCGCTCGTACTGCGTTTGGGTATCTTTATATTCCTTCTCCAGAAACCGCAACAAGTGACCTACATGGAGCTTTGCAGTGGCGACAGAGTTCTCAGATTCCTCGAGCTTCTTTGCAGTGGTGTCATCATTCTCAGATTTCTCAAGCTTCTTCGCAGTGGCGGCAGACTTCTTGGATTTCTCCACCTTCTTCTTTGCAGTGGCAGCTGAGTTCTCGGATTCCTCGAGCTTCTTTGTAGTGGTGGTGGAGTTCTCGGATTCCTCGAGCTTCTTTGCAGTGGCGACGGCGTCTTTCTCAGATTCTTCTTCTATCTTGTAGTTACGGATTGTGTCCATGGCCAAGAAAAGCTGTTGTCCGGAAATCTTTGGGTTCGTGTCGGTCATTGCCCTGTTGTTCTTGGGCAAGCATTTGGCAAGGACTGCAATAAGGTGCGAGGAGAAGAGAGTGACCGTCATCTTGTCAGGAAGCTCCTCCCGCCTCCTGTATGTCACTTCAAAAGGGCTGCTGTCCTTCTCATCGTCACCTTCTGCACCTCCTCTTTGCTTCCGCTCATAGCTCCATGTCTTACGAGAATACCACTCATCGAAGATTGGCCATTCCCAGTTTGCATCGGTAGGCTTCGTCTTGGACTTGTTCTTGTCGTGCTTCTTGTCGTGCTTCTCTTTTTTCTTTCTAGATTTGACCACCTTGAAAGCTAAAGCAACAGGCAAGGCAACAACCAAGGCAACAATCAACACTAATCCTGCTGCAACCAATGCAGCAACTTTAAGAGAAGGAGGATCCATCTTCCCAGCAAAGAAACCTCAAGCTTCTTCTTAATCCCACTGCTGTCTGTCTACAAGCCCCTTGACAGACAACTCTCAAAGAAAAAGCCTGAACGAGGTACCCACAACTTCTTCACAGTGTCCTCACCACAACTACTTGATCAAAGCTTCTGCAATAAAATGACCACCTCTGAGAAGGAAAGAAGGAAAGAAACTGTTGAACAAAGCTACTGCAGCAGAATGATCACCTCAGACAAACAAACCAACAAAAACACAAACTCTGATGATGAGATGGAAACAATAAACATACAAACAAACACTCAATTTGCAGCCGCTTGTACAAACAAATGCTCAAGTTGCATCAAGCAGCTGTTGCATTATCTTCAAAGTTGTGAAAACAAAATGATCGCCTCCAAGATGTTTGCTTGTTTGTAAAGTTTGAGGAAGTCAGCAGCAACATAAAAAGTGAACAAACAAACAAACAAACAAACAAAATGAAGATTGATAATGCAGCAGCAAGAAAACTAATAAACAATCATAGAATTAATTGGATCAAGGTGCAGCTGCAGTGTGATGAAAGGCAACAACAACTAATGAAGCAGCTGTGAGCAGCTCTCCCACAAACACAAATAAAACAAAACCTCTGAAGCTGATTTGCAACAGCAACCAACAAACGAACGAACAAACAGTGGGAAACAAAAAGAAAAACTTTGAAGCTGATTTGCAACAGCAACCAACAAACGAACGAACAAACAGTGGGAAACAAAAAGAAAAACTTTGAAGCTGATTTGCAACAGCAACAAACAAAACAAACAGCGGAAAAAATCAATTTGAACACTGGAATTTTTTTGAAAAACAAAATGTCAACAACAACAAACAAACACTGATTTTAAGAAAAAAAAAAAGGAAATTTTTGAAGCTGAAATGCAAAAAGCAAACAAACAAAGAACAGTGGAAGAAAATTGTAAGCAGCTACTGCTTCTTCATACTGGGTCTTCCAACTGCATCTTCAGATTTATAAGGAGATGGGGGAAGTCATGAGGCGTGTGATACAAGCAAGAGCTCTTTTGTTGTTGTGTTGAAGTAGTGCAGCTGCAATAGATAACCGACCAAGGCTGTGTTTGTCGTCAGAGGAAGAACTGAAGAAGGGTTTCCTTTGAGAATCATTGTTAGGTTTAACAAGTACATGTGTGTAGGTAGTCTTTAGTCTTTACCGATGGCTTCTGTGGTCTCAGTAGTTCAAAATTTTGGGGCTATGGCTTCTATTGTTTTGTTTTTTATTGGTTTGCAATTTAGGCTCTATGACATGTGGTACAATTGCCTATTAATGAGCCTGGGTTATTCTTTCTTGGTAGTTGGTCCCATAATATATGGCTTCTATTGTTTTGTTTTTTATTGGTTTGCAATTTAGGCTGTATGACTTGTGGTAGAATTGCCTATTTAATAAGCCTGGGTTATTCTTTCTTGGCAGTTGGTCCCATAATATATACCCAAATCAAAATTTCAGGCTAATTTTGGCTCTTGTGGATAAAGTATTGAGGATGTTCATCCTTGCTTTTGAAACCCCAATTGATGATGCTAGAAAATATTTCATTGACCATGCATGATGATGAATTGAGCTATAAAATATCGGCAAATATCTTGAGAGAATCTTGGAAGAAAGCAGCTTTGCAGGCAGGCCAAAGGACTTGCTTAGTTGACTTTACATGTACATCCTTGCTTGGAAGCCAAATCAAAATTTCACCATATGTGTCAGGGGGCAGTGTCTTTTTTTTTCCTGCAATTTTTGCAATTTTTGTGTTACAGCCAAAGTGACAATGATCCACAGGAAGATATAGCCAGATTTGGCTACAAGCCAAATATGAAAGTAAATTTCTTTAAACATCCTTTTATATTTCTGGCTACTAACTTGAACCATGTATAGATATAACATGGTTGAAAAGCTCAAAAAGCCACATGATTTTAACAGTTTTATTTTTTTATATTTGATTTTAGCTATATTTAGCCAGCAAAAAAAAGGCTGGTCAGGGGTGATGGCTCAGCACGTTACCACACAAGTCTGGGGGTTCAAACTTGTTGTATTGCATAAAAGACCGGCTGCATTTTTTGTAGTGTAAATTTAGGATGGTTTTCACCTGGGTTACCTGTATTTGCAATTCATATTATTTAGTTCATGGGTGCGCTCACAAATTATTTCTTTCTTTTAAGGGGAGCCATGGCCCAATAGAAGTACTTCTCCAAATCCCCAGTTGTAAAATGGAATCAAATGTGCTCCTCAAGTTCTCACCTTTTCAATTTATATACAGGAAGTTGAACGTGGGCAAAACCATATGGGATAAAACCAAGGTGCCATTTGGAACATCTTGGGGAAAGTATTTGAGAACACCTTGGGAATTATTTGGGAACCCTGTGTGAACATAAAGAGAACACTGTGGGAACAAAGTGGGGAAAAAAAAAATCCCTCTCCCCCCCCCCCCCCACCCCCCCCAGCCCCCCTCCAAAGAAAAAAACTGCGACTATTTTCCACTGCATGCTAAGCCTTCCCATTGACTGCATGAAATTTTTCTTTCCAAAATTGTTCTTTAATACCCCCTCACAAGAGGTGGGGCACCCATTCAATCGGTAAAGAAGTACCTCAGTTCTTTACAGCGCAAGGATAGACCCTTCTCCTATACCGACAATTTGTGAGTCAAGTGTGCTTTAAGAAAAAAGCACTATGGCATCAAGATTTTCAAAATTTAGCCAGGGCCTATCTCAAGACCTAATTACTCGTCTCATTTGGTTTGGTATCGCTACTGCACATGATTTTGAAAGTCACGATGATACGACCGATTCCAGGCTACTTTTGGCACTTGTTCAAATACTGAATGGTTCATTCTTGCTTGGAACCTGCAAATCCAAATTTCAGGCTAATTTTCACACTTGTAGAACCCATGAAAATCTCAAGTTAATTTTGAGACTTGTGAGAATAATAAGGGGGGTTGTCATAGTACCTTTATCATTTTGGAAATTAGCTGCTGAATAATTATTTGAATTTAAAATCTTAACTTCAGCACCTCGTCTTTTAATTCTGAATTTTTTGGTAGGTAATGATTATATAAAATAATAAATAGAATTTTATCAATGTTATGGAACAGGCTAATGTGTTTAGATTGTTTCGGTTCTAAGTCATTGTCATGGAAGATCTGCGGTTGATCTGTGGTTTAAATATTGATATATAGTTGAACTTTTAAATTTATTAAAAAAATTCCACAAATAATGAATATTTTTTCAAAAATTTGACAAAACACAAAAAATGTAATTTATACCGAAATGGTAAAGGTACTATGGTAGCTATCCAATGTCGAGTCTTCTTCCCTAGCATCACTAGGGCGAACTAGGGCAAAATTTCATCCTTCATTGGGGGAGGCAAAGAAAAGAAATCCATTCTATTTCATCACATATGTCTTGGATGAGGTTGTTAGTTGCCAAAACACATCCAAGGCATCCATCCTCTTCGCTAGTATGAAGTGAGGTATAATCCATCCCCTTGCCTCATTGCTACTCAAACCCTAATCACCATCCCCAGGAGCAATTACAAAAAACTTTATGGGTGCTATTTTGCACTCACACCATTGTTTCCTTTGCTAATAGTTGATCTGCAAGATTTTCACCACATAGGTGTGCCATGATGTTGTGTAGATTGCTATAGTCCAATTCTAAGCGACTATTTAGTTGTAACATTTGCAAGTTCAAAAAACATCTTGCTTGTTGTTCTTGACAGTTGAAATGGCCATTCCCAATTCAAGTTTTACTTGCTAAATTTTTGACAAGATTTGTTGCTCATGTTGTTCCAAGTATGAAGTCGGTTGTCGAATTTTTTAATAAGTGGATCTCTGCAAATTTAATGGAATAGGTGGCTTTAACTTTGAAAAGATGCAAAAGAGAATCTTTTTCTTGTAGAATCACAAAGTATGCATTTTTTAAGTTTTTAGTTTTCAGAATTTATGATTTTTGTTCTGTTTTTTGAAGTCCAATATGGTCTTTGTGAGTTTTCTAGTTTTTAATTTGCTTTTTGAAGGTGATATATTCTTTATGAGTTTTTATTATTGTTCATAGCTTGGGCACTCCATCATGTTTTCTTCAAAATTTTCAATATTTCAATTCGTTCAAAAACCCAAAGCCCACCATGCCTTTGGGCCTTGTGTCTCATTCCTCCATATTTCCAAGGTCATTTAGTTCTTTTAGTGGGCCCAAGTCACCTCTTCATGAAGGATAGCCTCCTTTTCATAATTCTATAAGTTGTTCACCTGAGTTTGAAAATGTAGCAAACAACATAAATGCTTCCAAGTTTGATATGCATGAAGTCCTTGGTAAGTCAATAAACCTTGAGGATGTGGTAGACTTGTGTCGCTTATGATTTGACCTTACTTTGAAGAGGCAAAAGAGGACTTGGATGGGAAGAAGCCGAAAAAGTCTTATGATGTAATTGGAAAGTTTCAAAATGGATGAATAACAAAATTGTTGTGGGCACAGGGTTGTGTGTTAGAAGTTGGGTTTATCCATGCCATGAAATGCAAGGTCTATTCTTTCATTACAAACAAGGACAAGGTTGTCGATTGTAAATGGGATATTTTAACAAGACATCCAAGTTATATTGTTGTGCATGATATGTTAAGGTTTGGAGTGAAAAAAGGTGGGGATCCATTGCAAAAGATTGTGCACCTTTGAAAAACATGTGGTTGTATACTTATTATGGTCCTCATTTGGTTTTGGTCCAAATAACCACACCTATAAATGAAGGGAGTCAAAAAAAATTGTTCAAATGAAAACATTGTTTCATGTTTTGGCCCATGGTTGACCAATGTTGGAATATGAAACCATGTATCATCTATTTGTTAGTTTAGGGGTCCCAAACAATCTAACAATTTACTAATTTGATTTTGTTGGTTGGATCCTTGTTGAAGATATATAGATCGAAGTTTATAGCACTATTATTAAAGCTATACAATCTACTCAATTTATAGCTTCTTCATATGACAAAGTTGCAACAATCAACAATCGATGTTGGATTGTGTCCATACATATGTGGTTGAATCTTGGACCATGGTAGTTATCTTGGTGTGTGTTGAAAGGGTTGTATACAAATTAGGCTTAAATAACTTCATTAAAATGATTATGAATGCATTTTTGAATTGCGGGGGGATGATTAGGGAGGATCTATCTAATAAACTTTTGTGTTTTGGTGTAGATGGTGTTTCAATATTTCAAAGGGGAAAAATAGGAGTCATGGAAAGGAAAAAAAAAGATGGATGGACATCATTTTTTATGGGCGTTCATTTTATTGTTCAAAGTAACTTAGCAATTTAATCCTTGTTCAGCATAAAGATTGAATCTTTGTGATGAAACTTTATGGTGATTTCAAACCTTTCACCCAAAAAGCATTTGGAGTTTGAATACTAGCTCAAATTTTGGAAATCAATAACAATTTTTTTAAAAGAATGTTAAAACAAGTTGGATATTGATGTTGGAGTCATTAAAAAAAATAATGATAGAATATTGTCCATTGCTTGCAATGATGCAAATTAATTGCAATTCAACCCTAAGTGCCCAAGGTGAAACATAATTTAATTGGTTTTTGTCAATTTATTTGAAGTTCTTTGTGATGTGACAAATTTGGAAACTTGAATGCATAGGCTCAAAATCTTTGAATTGTTTGGGAAATAACAAATGCAAAGCTTGAATGGCTTTTAAAACTTTCTAGTGAGTCATTTGTGATAAGGCAAATTTGGAAAGTTGAATGCAAAATGTTGAAAATATTTGATTTGGTTGGTAAATGGCAAAAATGAATCTTGAATGGTTCTTCTAAAAAAATTGAATGGTTTTGTGATGTGTTAGATTTGGAAAGTTGAATGCAAAATGTTGAAAATCTTTGTTTTCTTTGATAAGTGGTAGAGGCGTATCTTGTATTTGTTTAAAAAACAATTGTGAGCGGTTTGTGATGTGGTAGATTTGGAAAGTTAAATATAAAATATTGAAAATATTTGATATGTTTGGTAAATGGTAGAGGTGAATTTTGAATGTGTTTTTAAAAGAAAATTTGAATTGTTTGTGATGTGGTACATTTCAAAAGTTGGATGGACAATGCCCAAACATTATGAGAAATTGTGTCCATGGAAACCTCACTATCTTGCAACTAGAGCTTTGAAAATTTAATTTGGAATTACATTGTAACTTTCCCATGAAAATATGGGGAACTAAAAAATAAAATGTCATGTCAAAATTCATGGAGTTCTATTGTAACTGCATATTTGTCACAAGATGGACCCTTATATGGATGAATATATGTATTGTATAAGTTTTAATTAATTATGTTTGACTTTGTTCACAAGTTGCACTAGAGTCGTATATGATAATTATAATACAATCGGAATAAATGAAATAATTTCTTTGCAACTAATTTACAACTACTACCTACAATAATAATAATAATATTATACATTAATATCTAGATTCTAAATTAATAGTTAATATATTTAGTAGATGAATTATGTTAAAGTAGAACCATCCACCACCCATTATTGGCTAATGATTGAATGATTTTGGATTTTTATTTTTTTTGATCTATTTTATGTGATGCAAAGCATTATGGGAATGTTAAAATAAACTCTACATTATATGTTTAAACTTTAAATGCAAAGGAACAACATAGAGAAAACACAAAACATGTCAATAACACATAGGGTTTTTTTTTTTTATTGACCATTTATTTTGAAATTTCATATTTTCCTTGTTTCTTATCCATTTTTAACAATCTAAAGTGTTATGGGTGTGCCAACCTAAGATCTACATATTATTTGACTTCCAAAAATAGAAAAGTAACACAAAAAAGCCATTAAGAAAATGAATGTGTTGAATTTCAAAGTTTGAATTATGTTAGTGACCAAACCTTGACCCCATTTACTTTTGACAACCACATTTTCTTTAATTTTTTGTTTTTGTTTTTTGTTTTAGTTATTTAACCAATTGTAAGTGCATTAAATCAAGGTTTAAAATAACCTTTTGCATTTGAAAGGCAAGGGACAATGTATTAGGATTTGAAGCTCTCTAAAAGCTTAAATGTTCACTCATTGGCATGTCTTGTAATAATTGTAAATGAGTTGCAACTAGGATGCAATTAATTTTTTTATCCCATATTATTTTTCCTACCTTTCAAGTTTGTAAAATATATATAACTAAGTGCATTAAGAGTATTAAAAAACAAATGACATTTGGAATAAGCCAATAGCATAAGGTTTGGTCTTAAAAGTTAAACCCAAAATAAAATATGATTATCCCAAATGACCTACCTACCTAGCCTAAGAATTGTAAGTAGTGATGCCTACCTATCTTAAGCCTACATACCTATAAACCTATGTGCCACACCTCATATTTTATTGGCCCTAAGTTGAATTATATACATTAAATTATTAAAGATATTAAATATCAAAATAAATTAAAATTTCTCACATGTCCATTGATGATTTGTTAATAGATCATCGTCACATGAACACATTGTTGCCTAAGTAGTTACAACATAGTGGCATGATAATTGTAATGCAACAACATAATTATTACAACATAGTGATAAAGTAGTTGTAACATAGTGGTATAATAGTTGCAATGATGTAGTTGCAACATAATTGCATGAGTTGCAGATGAATAATTTCATAGATGATGAATTGTGTTATTGCAATTTTTACAACACATCTGATGGCACTCAAGCTATAGAAATATGTTGAATTACAAATGGTTGTGGCATGCAAATGGTTATTGTAACTCAAAATTACAACTAAAACCCAATTACAAGCCTAGTTGCAAAAAGCCTATTTTTTCATAATGAAAATCTTTCATTTGTTTGGTAAATGGCAAAGGCATATATTGAATGGTTTTTAAAAGAACATTTTAGGTGGTTTATGATATGGAAAATTTGGCATCTTGAATGCAAATGATCAAAATATTTGATTTGTTTAGTAAATGACAAAGACATATATTGAATTTTTAAAAAACATTGTGGGTGGTTTGTGATGCAACAAATTTGAAAAGTTAAGTGCAAAAGTTCAAAATATTTGATTTGTGTGGCAAATGGAAAATGAAAATCTTGGATGGTTTTTTAAAAAACCTTTAGGGTTTGAGATGTTTGCAATGTGGTGTATTCGAAAATTGAATGCAAAATGTTAATAAAATGAAATTCATGGTTTTGGGTTTTTCTATTTTATAAGTTGAAATCGATGAGTGTGCACACAATGATGACATTTTCCTATGCTTAAAGTTCATGACTTTGATTCACTTTATAAAATGCTACAAAAAGTGGGCCCCTACTTGTCATATATTTATTATTAATTACTTTGTTGGTTGCATAAAGTCTTAACAATGTGGAGTTTAGATTAATTTAAAAAACCTCTCCTCTTCATTGCTACTAATATCTAATGGTTTCAAGTCGTTACCCACTTGTATGTGTTTCTTTTGTTATGGCCTCCTTTTGTGCATTTCCCATAATGTCAACTTGACATTCTGTTTCACAATTATAATACACAATTATTAATAACAAACAGTGAAATTGGTAGTAGCCACTTGATGATGAGAACATTACAACACTTTACCACTTAATTTGTTTTTCTTTGAGTGGTTTGTGAAATGGTAGTTCTAAAAATTTGAGTGTAGAATTCTCAAAATCTTTGATTTGTATACTAAATGGTAGACACAAATTTTTGAATGATTTTTAGTAAGTTTTTGTGAATGGTTTGTGATGTGGTAGATTTGGAAATTTGAATGTAAAGTGCATAATTTTTTTGGATGTTTTGGTCCATGGTATAGGCAAAATTGAAATCATTTTATTTCATCTATTATGAGTTGTTTGTGATGTGATGTGACAAATTTGGACATTGTAATGTAAAGTTAGTCGGTTCTTTGAATTGTGTTGTCCATGGCACATTTAGAACTTGAAACCATTTAATTAATTTATTTTGGCAAGTATACAAATTGTAATATAAAGTGGGTTAATTGTTTAAATAATTGGTAGAGGCCATGGCAAAAAGGCCCATAAAAAGTTAAATACATTTGTGAATTTGGTTTGATTTGTTTGTGATATGGTAGATGTAGGAATTTGAATGCAAAACCAACATCATGCTTGTTGGTAAGCTATTTGTGACATTCACTTGCTAATGGGGCTTACATGTGTGTTGCCAGTAGTGGAGTGTAACCTTTCCTAAATGTTGTTAAGAATAATGATACTTTCAATTGCAACTTCATAGTCACAATGAAAGATTACCAAGGTCAATTATATACATTGTATTGTGACACCACCCTTTCCTTCCAAGGTGATGAATTCATGTCCTTTCATGGGTTGTTACAGTAGGACCATTAATAAATCCATAGGATGTGAGTGATTGACTACAACACAAATTCCACTCAACATCTTGCATTTGGTTTAAATGGTGAAGAAACATGAGTTCATTGGGGTGCAATTTACCTTAAAACCAGTACAATAAGCTTCTTGTCACAGGAGCATCATTTGCACTCATTGTGGAGTTAATGAAAGTTGAATGCAAACGTAAGTTCTTAACCCCTTTCGAATTATATCATTTGTATTGTTTACAAATAAAATATGATGTTCATATGTTTGTGTTTGGATTATGACAAATCTCCTTACATGGTTTGAATGAATTTATTTTGTGTTATTTTTTATTCTGATGTGGCATATTTCCTTTTGTTTTTCATTTTTTTAATCAAATTTGCCACATTGCAATAATTGCAAATTTGCCTCAAGTTATTATATCAAATGTTGTTATGTTTGTTGAATGGCAGAAGTAATGAACTTAAATTTAAATTGCAAATGCACAATGTTTTATGGTGCATGGTAAGTTTACTCCTTTGCATTTGTTTTTTGATGTATATCATTGGATGCTTGTGTAATGTATTGTATGACAAAGCCTATTGAAAAACTTATCATGTTCAATTTTCAAGACAAGTAGTGTTAATGCCATCCAATGATTTTTTATCCCTGATATTGGTTACAAGCACATGCAAATTTTACCTTTCCTCGACATTTAAAGGTCTTGAAAGGTTTCTATTGCACCCCACATCCATGTGAACAAGTTAAAAAGAACAAATATGCTCCTATGGTTCCTATCATTCTTTTCATGTGGGATTTACATGTTTAACAAGGTCTTTTTAAATTGACAATGAAGTTCAATGCTTTTCAGACCATGGCTCAAATGTGAACCTTGGCATTTAATAAGGAAAATCCAATCATTGTTAATCCCTTCACACATATCTAATGAATCTTCAATGCATTGTTGTTATTGTTTCATTTTTTCTTGAAGTTCTTAAAGTTGGCCAAGATTGCCATGGTGCATGTTGGTTTTGTGGAAAATGAACGATGTTTCAGTTCAATTTCCTTCTTGAAAAACAACTAGTGCAATTATTTAAACTTTCATTTGTAGCTTGTTATTATGTGCACAAAAGTTCTTCACATTTGACAACTTTCCATACCAAGTTGCTTATGACTCGTGGTCAAATGTCCAAGTAGCACATGGTTGGGGCCAATATGGTTGATCTATGAAACTATTTATGAGCCCAATATTTCCTTGGCTTGAGCAAGTTTTGGAGGTGGCCAAGTTTTGGAGGAAGAGGTCATGTTAATAGCTTGGTAAATAGCCTTACATCAACTTAACAAGTTAGCATTGTTGTCAAATTTTTAGCATATGCTTAAACTTCATAACCACAAGGCAATAAAAAGGGAGCTTATGTAGCCAAATCATGTTAATAATGCAAAAGGAATTGTCACCATCATGAATTATCTATTGTAATCCAATTGCAAAAAGGCATTATGATTTGAATGGAAACAACTAACAAATTTTTGAGTTGAATCTTTTGTGTTCACCACATGTGTTTAATCACTAACTTGTTTTGCCACCTACACAAGCCAAAAATAAAAAACAAAATTGAACATCACTCAATAAGATAAAGGTGTTACATTACAAGATTAGATGTGATATCATTAATAATTGTAAACTAATGAACTAGATTATCTCCTCTAATGATCCAAACCTATCTACCAAATGGTGATTAAAGCAAATGTCTAACCAAATATGAGACACCAATAGCAATAAATTGGGTTAATATGTAATGTATTTTTGATGGAGTACAATTGCTTTATGTTTATGAAAGCTAGTAACATCAAAAAAATGTGCACAAGATTCAATGCTTGTGAAAAGCATCATAGGCCAAAATGATGATTTTTGATTGGTCAGTTACAATCATTGTCTTGTATGGCTACATTTTAATAGGTTTCTCATCTTATATTGTAGTAGCTTACCTTGACAACTTTGACACATGTTTGTCAAATAATTAATTAATTTTGAAATTTTCATTTTGACAAATGATATATCCTCAAATATTTCATCAATTTTTTAATTTTCTTTTAGAATTTTTTTTTCTGATTTAAAAATAAAATTCAACATTTCTGAAAATAATATGATTAGTTTCAAATTGGCCTAGATACTAAGTATTATTTCATATTTTCATGTTTGTGAGTGAAGAATAAGAAAAAATTGACGCAATACCTTAGATGTGATAAATAGTGTTGGAGGCCCAAATAGGGGGTACGGGTAGAGTTGGTTAGGATCATTCTTTTTTTTCAAATTTTGTAATATAATCATAATGAGAGCATCTCGAAACAAATATCAACCCCATTGGTGAACTTTTTGTACATGACCATTAAAAGAATATCCAATAAACATAACTATGGCAACACTTTGCCCCCAAAGAATATTTTTGCAATTTTTTTATGAAAAATTTTTTTTTTCCAAAATTTGGAATGAGTGTCACCTTTTGACAATTTTGCAATAAGAAAACAAATGACTTCTGTATCTTGGAGTCAACATTCTATCAATTTACTTTTATCAAGTTATTTTTATCGTACATATTTTTGCTTAATGCATTTAATTTTTTTGAATTGTGAGATACTTGAGTGAAAATTAGTTAAGTATTTCATCACGCACGATGTTCACCTTAGTGAGGTGAAAATAATATTTGCATGTGAGATGTTCACCTCCTATTAGGAGTAAATCATAAAGTTTGTAACCACTGGTGTGATCCTAAGTTTGGGTGAAAGTGTGCTTTTATTCATCTTTATTCTTTCATTCTTCCATTGTCAATTTCCAACACACTAGACTTAGAGAAAGATAAGTGTTAGTTTGACCATCATCAAAATTTTTTAAAAAGATCGATGGTTGGAACCATCACAAGGGAGACAAAAGGAAAGGCCAAAAGTTCCATAGCTTGCAGGAACAGAAAAAAAAAAGGGATAGAACTAGTGCCTCTTGTGGTGGTAGGAAGTTGTCTCACCCACCGCCCTTTTAATGTCGCCTGCATGCAAATCATGAGAACTCTTGTTCAAACGTGTAAACACATGCATTTTCTTTTGATGTATCTAGAGGTCACATTACCAATCGGAATCTATCTTGCAATAACCATAAGGCATTTCAAAAAATGGACGGTGTGCTTGAAGGGGCATTTTGTCTCTCCAACTGCCCCACCTCTTTTTTCATTCGTTTCTCATGATACCTGGCAAATATCATGGGTATCCACCAGGTATCACAAGAGAAAATGGATTATTTTATTATTATTTTGCCAACACTTTATGCACGGTAATGCCCTTTGGGGTTGGGGGGGGGGAGGCGGCGGGGAGGGGATGTCTTTCAATAAGTGGCCCTTGGCTCTAGCACTTGTTTATTTTTTGAATGACACACTCTGAAGGCATTACCCTACACTTCTTGTGGGCCATCTTTGCATGGAAGCCCTCCATAATCAATTACCAAATTTCCTTCACATATATTGACCCTATAGTGTTATATAGGTGCACGAGGTACCATAGTCCCCGAATAGATTTGGCAAACATATGTGGAATGATTAATATCTATATATGAAAACTTTTGGGCCGGCGGGGTAAGCAACCCCTAAATCCGTCCCGTCATCCATCCATGGATGAAGCTTCCTCTGAAGCCGGACGGACAGTGGCCACGGACAGTAGCTAAAAAAAGGTAGTCTTGGTACATAGTTATGGGCCTCAAAATAATGACAAAGTCAAAGAACCGGCC
>Ga0209208_10002911_pt1 | contig 24615 bp, 21 predicted proteins | sample S1TSphfallax_3_FD_187694 | JGI IMG/M metagenome (GOLD analysis project Ga0209208, IMG submission 187694) | Host-associated microbial communities from peat moss isolated from Minnesota, USA - S1T2_Fd - Sphagnum fallax MG (SPAdes) (version 2) | ecosystem: Host-associated > Plants > Peat moss >...
GCTCGCGAGCTCGGTTTGAGCCTCGCCGGAAGTTACGTCATCGGCGACAAGCGGTCCGACCTGGAATTGGCCGATGCGATCGGCGGAACGGGAATTCTCGTCACGACCGGGCACGGCCGGGATTCGGTCGCCTGGGCCCGCGCAGAGGCGCGGCCGGTTTTCGATGATGTGTGGGGTGCGGCAGAGTATATCGCCGCGGGCGAGTCCCACGCGTCCCCAGCGCCATGATCATCGTCACCGGCGCCACCGGCTTCATCGGCTCGAACCTGGTTGCGGATTTGAATGCTCTGGGCCGCAGCGACATCATCCTGGTCGATGATTTGGGCAACCAGTCGAAATGGAAAAACATCGCGAAGCGCCGCTTCCAGGATATCGTGCTGCCCGCGGAGTCAGATTCCCTGCGACACAAGCTTCCTCGGGCGGACGCCGTGTTTCATCTGGGCGCCAATTCGTCGACCACGGCCACCGATGGCGATGCCATGCTGCTCAGCAACTTTCGGACCTCGACGGCCTGGTGGGATTGGTGTCAGAGCACCCGCACACCGCTGATCTACGCCTCTTCCGCCGCCACCTACGGCGACGGCGCCATAGGTTTCGTGGATGATGAGTCCCCGCAGTCACTCGACGCGCTGCGGCCTCTCAATTTATACGGTTGGTCGAAGCATGCCTTCGATAAATGGGCCGTCCAACAGTCCCTGGCGGGCCATGCGCCGCCCCAGTGGTGCGGCCTCAAGTTCTTCAATGTTTTCGGCCCCAACGAGAATCACAAAGGGGATATGCGGAGCCTCGTGTGCAAGAACACGGCATCGGTGGCCGCCGGCATCAAAATCCCGCTGTTCAAATCACATCGCCCGGATTATGCGCACGGGGCGCAGCTGCGCGATTTCATTTATGTGAAGGACTGCACGAGAGTGATGCTATGGCTCGCAGCGACTCCTTCGGTCAATGGCTTGTTCAATCTGGGCACCGGCGTGGCTCGCTCCTTCATCGACCTGGTAAGGGCCATCGGCGCGGCGGTGGATCAGCCCGTGGAGATCGAGTTCATCGACATGCCCGAGTCAATCCGCCCGACCTACCAATATTTCACCCAGGCGAACATGGATAAGTTACGAGCAGCGGGCTTCACCGAGCCCTTTCATGCGCTCGAGGCGGGTGTCGGGGACTACGTCAGGAATTATCTGGCACAACACGACGTATATCGCTGATGGCGCGGATGGGGGGCAAGAGAGTATTACTCACGCTGGTCTTTATCTTGGGCGTCGTGTTCATTGCTGAAGTGCTCTCATCCTATGTTCTTTACCGCTACTACGCGCATTTGCACAAGGACCTCCTCCCGGCCGGTTCGGCCGTCGACATGTTGGTCGTCGGCGCGATCAACAAGGCGGAGGGCGTGCATGCGCGGCCGACCATTTCGATCGATCACGGTCCGCTCTTCGACAGCGACCCGGTTCTGGGTTTCGTAATGCATCCGGGACACTTCCGCGTCCAGGAGGAGCTGCACGATGTCTTTCATTACTTCGACGTCACGGTCGATGAGCACGGCGATCGGATAGCGGCGTATCGGCCGACCAATTCCCGCCGTCGCATTCTCATGTCGGGCGACTCGGGCCTCTTTGGGTGGGGCCTCAACGATGAGCAAACCATTCCCTGGGAAGTACAGCAGCGGCTGCCCGATTATCAGGTGGTGAATCTGTCCATCAACAGCTATTCGACCATCCAGGCGTTGCTGCAGCTCGAGAAAATCGAGCCCAAGGTGGGAGCGGATGACATCGTCGTCATCGAGTATCATCAGCCGACCAACAAGTTCAATGTCGAGGCGCCGGACGTGCTGGCCGATCTGTCGACCGGCTACGAGTTGGCGATCGGCGACCCGAGCATGCGTCGGATGATGCTGCCCTATGGCTACCTCGATGCCGCGGGCAGGCTGGCGATCGGCCACGTGAGCCTCACCTGCGCCGGTCACTCGAGCGATCCCACGTGCGTGCGTCCGGCGTTCGACATGGCGTCTGCCATGCAGGTGACGAACCATGCCATCGATGCGATCGTGGCCCTGCACCCCCAGCATGTGGTCATCGCCTTCATGTCCGCTCCGGACGATGATCCGGTCATCGCTCATGCGCGAAAGGTCGGTGTGACCATCGCCGATCTGCGGCGTGGACGTGAAACGCGCTTCGATGATGATGTGAATTACACCGATGGCCATTTCGGGCCGTTCTTTTCACATCAAGTGGCGCAGCGCCTGGTTGCGATTCTGGCCGCGGACAACGTGATTACTGAAGAACGACAGGACGTGCTGGATGCAAAGCAATGATGCCGATTTTACGTAACATACGCCGGGTCCACGCGCCGCCGGGACCTTCCGCTGCTGCATCGCCCGACTGTCGCAAGGCGCCGACTATTGCGCCTTCCAATGATTGTCGCGTCCCATGGCGCTGGCATTATGTAGATCAGTCGGTGGCAGTCGATCCTCGTCGCTTCCAGCACATCTGTTTGCAGGACGCAGGGTTGTGTTAAGGTTTCGGGGTCGGCATTCCTCAAGCACACTCGGTGCTGCTGCTGCATGAAACGCTTTCCGCAAGGGAAAGAAAATGTTTGGTCGACAAGGCGCATCATGAGGGTCTTACTTTACAGCGTAAATTTCGCACCTGAGCCCACCGGCATCGGTAAGTACTCGGGCGAAATGGCTGAGTGGTTGGTGGAACAGGGCCACTCGGTGCGGGTGATCGCCGCGCCGCCCTATTATCCCCAATGGCAGCTCGATGCCGCTTATGGAAAGTTCTCCTATCGGCGCGAGACATGGCAGGGTGTCGACGTGTGGCGCGCTCCCATCTGGGTGCCGAAGAAACCCGGCGGCGTCATCCGCGTCATTCATCTGCTGTCCTTCGCGATCAGTTCATTCCCATTGATGATCCGCCAGATTGCCTGGCGCCCGGACATCGTTCTGACGGTGGCGCCCGCCTTCCTCTGCGCGCCCGCCGGCCTGCTCACGGCCCGGCTTTCCGGTGCGAGGAGCTGGCTGCACTTGCAGGACTTCGAAGTCGACCTGGCCTTCCGCATGGGCTTGCTCAAAGGAAAATGGCTGCAACGCCTCGTTTTGCGCATGGAGCAATGGGTGCTGCGGCGCTTCGATTCGGTTTCGTCGATCTCCTGCCGGATGGTCGAATTGCTGCTGCAAAAGGGCGTGGACACCAAGCAGACGCACTATTTCCCGAATTGGGTGGACATTTCAACCATTCAGCCGTCCCAGCGCGGCACGGGCTCGTACCGGTCGGAACTCGGTATCGACGCACGTGCGACGGTCGTGCTCTTCTCCGGGTCTTTGGGCGGAAAACAAGGCCTCATGATCATTCCCGAAGTGGCGGCTTTGCTCACCGACCGTCAGGACATCGTCTTTGTGGTCTGCGGCGACGGTGTCATCAAGCCCAAACTCGAAGCGGCGTCCGCGTCGCTTTCGAATGTTCGCTTTCTGCCGTTGCAACCCATCGAGCGCCTCGGTGAACTCTTGTCAACGGCGGATGTGCACCTGCTGCCGCAAAGCTCCGGCGCGGCGGACTTGGTGCTGCCCTCGAAGCTGTCCGGCATGTTGGCGAGCGGCCGGCCGGTGATCGCCACCTGCCGCGCAGGGACTGAAATTGACATGGTTGTCTCCAAGTGCGGCCTCGTGGTTCAACCGGAGGATCCGCGCGCCCTCGCCGAGGCCATCTGCAAGCTGGCCGACCAGCCGGTGCTCCGCTTGGAGCTCGGTCGTCGCGCCCGTTCTTATGCCGAGGCCAATTTCGAACGTGATGCGATCCTGAACCGGGTGTTCGGAGCGACCGAGGGCGAGGTGGAGCGGGTGCCGAACGACGCCATCGCGTGATCCAATCGCTTGGATTACGGTAAGTCGCGCTGGGATTACGTGAAAGCTTCTCCATCGGCGGTTAAGAATCGGGCAACATGCCGGCCATCACAGTAGCGCGGCTGGATGCTTGATAGTCTGCGGCGATATGTTCACGACGCCGCGCGTTCCTCGCGCGGGGCGCCTGGTTCATTGCGCCGATGTAATGGATTGGACAGGGACTTCGGATAAGTGAGAATGTACCGTTAATTATGGATATCTCCATACTTCGCTTGAAATCAGCCTCACCCGTTTTTTGGTGCGGCTTCCGCGCCGCCCGTCCGGCCTCGCAATTTTTCCGACCCGTCATCCTCGGCTGGGCGGCTGCCCTTTTGATGCTCGCGTCGGTGAGCCGACCCGCCTTGGCGGCGGATGATTACACCTTGAGTCCGGGCGACGTCATCAAGATCGTCGTTTTCAAGAACCCGGAACTCAGCATCGATTCGCAGGTGTCCGACAGCGGCACCATCAGCTATCCGCTCATCGGGACCGTGATGTTGAAGGGTTTGACGCTGGTGGGAGCCGAACAGAAGATCGCGCAGATGCTGCGGGACGGTGGTTTCGTGGCGAACCCCCAGGTGAACATTCAGCTCACGCTCGCCGTCGGCAACCAGGTCGATGTGCTCGGCGAAGTCAATAAACCAGGCCGTTATCCGATCGAGGGAGGCGGCGGCAAACTGACCGGGGTGCTGGCGGAGGCGGGCGGCATCGCGCCGACCGGTTCCGACACCGTCATCGTCACGGGCACCCGCAACGGTCAACCGTTTCGCAAGGAAATCGACGTGGTCGCCTTGTCGCAAGGGGTCAAAGGTGTCGAGGATCTGCCGCTCAAGGGAGGCGACACGCTGTTCGTCAACCATGCACCGATGTTCTACATTTATGGCCAGGTCCAGCGCCCCGGGGGCTACCGCGTCGAGAAGGACATGACCGTGATCCAGGCGATTGCGGACGGCGGCGGGATCACCGGTAAGGGAACCACCCGCGGCATCGTTCTGCGGCGCAAGGATGCCCGCGGCAAGATGACCGAATCCAAGGTGTCACTCGACACCGAAGTCAAGGATCAAGACGTGATCGACGTCAAGGAAAGCATGTTTTGAACAAGCATCGCGTGAGTCGAATTCCGGGACCGTGCCTCGAGGACCAAGCATGACTCTAAGACAGCTGATATTGGCGTTGCGTGCCCGCTGGGGAGTCGCACTCGGGCTCTTCATCGGCTCGCTCTTCGTGTCCTTGTTGGTTTTCGTGTTCTCGACCCGCCTTTATACGGCGGTCGCGACCGTGGTGGTCGATGCAAAGGCCGACCCGGTGGTGGGTGCCGGCTACGTCACGCTGTCCACCGGCTACATCGCCACCCAGGTGGACATCATCTCGAGCGTGCGGGTTGCCGAGCGTGTGGTGAAGCTTTTGAAGATGGACCAGTCGGCGGATGCCATTGCCCGATGGAAGGACGCGACCGGCGGCAGCGGCGATCTCGTTGCCTGGCTCGCCCTCAAGCTGCAAAAGAGTTTGTCGGTGACTCCTTCGCGCGACAGCAGCGTGATCGAAATCGCGGTAACCTGGCCGGATCCGGTGAATGCCGCCATCCTCGCCAATGCGTTCGCCCAGGCCTACATCGATACCAACATCGAGCTGAAAGTCGATCCGGCGAAGCAGTATGCCAGCTGGTTCGATGAGCGTTCGCGCGCCTTGCGGGCCGATCTGGCAGCGAAACAGAAGAAACTCGCCGATTACGAAGCCAAGACCGGGATCGTTGCGACCGACGGGCGACTCGACATCGAGAATGCCCGGCTCGCCGAACTGTCGAGCGAACTGGTGACGGTTCAGTCGCAATTGCAGGAAAGCCAATCGCGCCAGCGACAGATCAACAGCGACCCGGAGTCGATGCCGGAAGTCCTGCAGAGCCCCGTGATAGCGGGTTTGAAGGCAGATTTGTCGCGGGCTCAGGCGAAGCTTCAGGACATCGCCACCAATCAGGGCAAGAATTACCCGGATTACCAGACAACGGCGTCCGAGATCAACGGCTTGAAGGCGCGGATCGCCGATGAAACCTCCAAGATCGCCGCTTCCATCGGCAACAATACACAGGTCTTGGTGCGGCGCGAAAACGATCTTCGTGCGGCTCTCGATGCTCAGAAGAAGCGCATGCTCGACTTCACCGGTGAGCACGATGAAGCGTCCGTCCTGCAAGGCGACGTGGCGGCCGCGCAGCGCGACCTCGATGCGGTTTCGCAGCGCCTCGCCCAGAGCAATCTCGAAAGCCAGACCGATCAGACCAACATCGTGTTGCTCACCAAGGCGATTCCGCCGCAGATCCGCTCGAGTCCTCGTTTGTTCATCGATGTGTTGGTGGGCGGGTTCTTGGGGCTGATTTTTTCCGTCGGCGCGGCGGTGGGGCTGGAGATGCGGGACCGGCGGGTTCGAGAGGACTCGGAACTGGTGGAGATCATGGGCGTGCCGCTGTTCGGCAATGTGCCTCATATCAAGCCATCGGCCCGTGACGCGCGGATGGTGACGATTGCTCTGCGACGAGCGGAGCCTTCTGCCATATGAAAAAACTCGAGGCACAGGTCAAAGACGTTCCGATTGCCGGACGCGATCGCAGCCGGGCGTTCGGCAGCATCCTGGTCGAGCACGGCCGGTTGAGTCCGAGCGACGCCGAGGAAATCGAGCGCTATGCGGGAGCGAACGGCCTGCGGTTCGGCGATGCGGCGGTGCAGCTAAAGCTGCTGAACCAGGAGGACATCGCCTTCGCGTTGGCCCACCAATATAACTATCCGATATTGCCGCGCGGCGGTGAAACCGGCGTCTCCGACGCGGTGGTCGCGGCTTACAATCCGCAGAGTGAGCTGGTCGAGCCACTGCGTGCGATCCGCACCCAGATTTCACATCGCTGGCTGGATGACTCGAGCCGAAAAGCGGTCGCCATCTTGAGTCCTTGCCGGCACGAAGGTCGTAGCTGGTTGGCCGCGAATCTTGCCACCCTGTTCGCCCAGATCGGCGAGCGCACGCTGCTCATCGATGCCGACATGCGGCATCCCTCCCAGCATCTGCTGTTCAATATCAATAATTCCCTGGGAATGTCCGCGTTGCTCACCGGTCGGGCGGGAAAAGAGGCGGCCATTCGCGTCCATCCTCAACTTCGTCTGTTCGTGTTGCCTGCAGGGGCGCTGCCGCCCAATCCGCAGGAATTGCTCGCGCGGCCGGTGTTCGACGTGGTGTTGGAGCGCTTCATTGAACAATTCGATGTCATTTTGATCGACACTCCCGCCGCCACCGAGAGCGCCGATGCGCATATGCTGGCACGCCGGTCCGGGGCTGCGGTCATGATGGCGCGGCGTCATCATACGCCGCACGCGAAGATGGTCGGTGCGATCCGCGACATGTCGCATACCGGCGTCAATGTCATCGGCAGCGTGATGAATGAATACTGATCGGTAAGCGGTCACGGTGAGTCACTCTGTCGACGCCTCGGCGGACGTAAGCGCTGCGAGAGTGGCGCGGCACATTCGTTTGACCGACACGGTCCCGTCCGTTCTCTACCTCGGAGTCGCCGATGGAACATCGCTCGACCGCGCGAATGCCCTCAAGCGGGTGGGTTACCGGGTCGAACATATCGACTTGCGGGAGCTGCTGCCCAAATCCCGCTGGGTATGGCGAATTACCTGGCGCCTGGGAGGGCATCTGCTGAGTCCTCTGGTAATGCGGGCGCTGCCGCGGCGCCTCGGGCAGGCGCGCTTCGACGTCTGTCTGGTGGACAGCGGCGAGTGGATTACGCCACGGGTGATCCGGCTGCTTCGCAAGCACGCCGCCCGGATCGCCAATTACAACATCGATGATCCTTTCGGCATGCGCGATTTCGCCCGCTCCACGGCCTACCGGAAAAGTGTCTCCAGCTATGATCTGTGTGTGGTGGTGCGTGCCGACAATGTCGCCGAAGCCTTTGCGCTCGGAGCCAAGGACGTTTTGCGGGTCTTTCGATCGGCCGATGAGGTGACTCATGCACCCCGACTCCCGACGGCGTCCGACGTCGAGCGCTTGCAATCGGAGGTCTTGTTCCTGGGGACCTGGTTTCCTGAACGTGGCCCCTTCCTCGCCCGGCTGATCGAATTGGGGGTGCCGCTCACCATCCGCGGCGCGAACTGGAACAAGGCGCCGGAGTGGCCGGTCTTGAAGCCCTATTGGCGGGGCGGGTCGGTGCAAGGCGAGGAATATGCGCTCACGATCCAATGTGCCAAGATCAATCTCGGTCTGTTGTCGAAGGGTAATCGGGACTTGCACACCACCCGATCGCTGGAAATCCCGGCGCTCGGCGGTCTCCTATGTGCTGAACGGACATCGGAGCATCTGGAAATGTACGTCGAGGGCAAGGAGGCCTTGTTCTGGGCCGATGCGGAGGAATGCGCCGCCGTGTGCCTGCGTATGCTCAAAGATGATTCAAGGCGCCGCGAAATTGCCGCTGCCGGGCATGCGCGGCTTTTACGTGACGGCCATCGCAACCAAGTCGTGATGCGCACCATCGTCGAGCGCGCCCTCGCGGGACCCTGACCGGCGTTCCCCTCATGACCGTCAGACGCGCCATCATCGGTTCCTTGATCGCCATCACGCTGCTGGCGCTCCCCATCCAGGTGCTGATCGAACCGACGTTGGTGAATACCGCGACGGTGTGCATCGTCACCGCCTCTTCCCTTGCCATGCTCTTCTATATCGCCTGGAGCAGGGCCATCCATAGCCACCCGTTGTCGACGTTCACGCTATTCGGCTTCTGCGTGACGACGCAATTGGGGGCGCTCCTGGTGCAGACGTCGGCCCTGACCCCGGTGAGCGCCTTTTTGTACGACCCGCTGTACACCTTCGGCATGCTGGCCCTGTATCAGGCGATCGCCATGGCGGTGCATGTGGTGTACCGCTTTTTTTCGGTGTCGGGGCGGCCGGCGGGCGGACCCTTGAGGCATCTGTTCGGCTGGTTGGGAATGTACCGGGTGCCCCCGGCGGGCGCGCTATGGTTCATGGGTCTGTTGGGCCTGACCACCTTCTTCCTTGCACGCTATGAAGGGGTCATTGGCAAGATTGCCACCGGCTTCGTGTTCCTCGCCTGGGCGCCGCTGCTCATACCGCTGTACTTGCAGCAGTACGGCGATGAGTATTGCGATGCGAGGATCAACAAGGGCTGCCTCGTGCTCTATGTACTGGCTGCCGGCGTCCTGGGGTTAGCCCTCAACACGCGCGCCGTCATGTTCTCCGGCATCGCCACCATCGTTGCATTGTATTTGCTCGTCGGTATGCGCAGCCACGCGCCGGTCACCAGTCGCGCGATGGGCCGGTTGGCGGTGCTGGCCATCGTCCTGCTGGCGATGGCGCGGCCGGTGTCGGATCTTGCGACGGCGATGGCCGTCGCCCGGCAATGGCGCGGCAAGGTGGCGGCGGTCGAGATGATAAAAACCACATTCTTCGTGCTGGGTAAGCCCAACCTGATTGCGGCCTATCGCGCGCAGGGTGAGGTGGCCGCGCGCTTCAGTGCCTATGATGAACGGTACGTCGCCAACCCATTGCTGAACCGCCTGGTCGGCACGAAGTACTATGACAACGCCTTTCACTTTGCCAGGAGCCTCACCAGCGCCGATGCGAAGGCACGATTGGCCGATGTGTCGATGCAGCTCACCTGGGCGGGATTGCCGACCCCGATACTCGACAAGTTGGGCATTCCGGTGCAGAAGGATGAATTGGCCTATTCCATGGGCGACTATCTGGCTTATTTGAGTCGCGGCGTGCCCTTGGGGGGGCACCGGATCGGGTCGATGCAGGCGCAGGGGATGGCCCTCTTTGGTCCGCTATTCCCCTTTCTCGATGCGCTGATCTGTCTGTTGCTGTTCGGCTTGATGGATTTGTTAACTGTGCGCACGACAGCCGGCAAGGCCACGTTGTGTACTCTGGGGATGCTGCAGATCTGGAATTTCTTTTTGTCCGGGATTTCCTACGAGGGCCTGCATCTCGTCGTCTACTGGATTTTCCGCAACTTCGAGCAGATGGTGCTGATTTATCTCCTGGTCTATGGAGTGACCCGGCTGGTCGCGGCGATTTTGCGGCCTGCGGCGCCCGCCACCGCGCTGCCCACCTTGCAGCAGGGATAGCGCGGTGGATGTCGTCATGTTTTGTCACCCGACGTTTCTGACGTCACAAAGTATGCCGCGCTTCGCGCAGCTCCTGAAGAGCTCCTTCGAGGCGCGCGGCCATCGCGTTCAAGTCTGGTCGCCGCGCCCCGTTCTCTACAACCGCTTGCGCCGCGGACGACCGTCGAAGTGGGCGGGTTACATCGATCAGTACGTCCTCTTCCCCCTGTGGGTACGCTCGGCATTGAAACGCACGTCGGAGCGGACCATCTTCGTGTTCTGCGACCAGGCACTGGGTCCCTGGGTGCCCCTGGTTGCGGATCGACCCCATGTCGTTCACGTGCATGATTTGCTTGCGCTGCGATCCGCACTGGGCGGCGTGCCCGAGAACCCCACCTCGATCACCGGTCAAATCTATCAACGCTACATCCGGCGCGGCTTCTGCCGAGCCCGACACTTCATCTCCATCTCCGGCAAGACCCGCGAGGACTTGCATCAGTTTGGCGAGGTCGCCCCGCTCACGTCGGCCGTGGTCTATCACGGCATGAACTATCCCTACAGCCCGCTGCCGATGGCGGCGGCGGAGTCGGTTCTACGGGCAGCGGGCTTCCCCGACGTGTCGCAGCGGCCCGTTCTGCACGTGGGCGGCGGTCAGTGGTACAAGAATCTTCCCGGCGTGATTGCGATTTATGCACGGTACGCCGCGCAAACGGAGAATCCCCGCGAATTGTGGTGCGTATCACCTCCGCCGAACGCCGAGGTACGCGCCCAACTGCAGGGCGTGCCCGCCGCCGGCCGTGTCCGCTTTTTCTACAATCTCGAGAGTTCCACGCTGCAGGCGCTTTACTCCACCGCCGCCGCGTTCTTGTTCCCGAGCCTGGCCGAGGGATTCGGCTGGCCGTTGATAGAAGCCCAAGCCTGTGGCTGTCCGGTCATCACGACGAATGAGGCGCCGATGAACGAGGTGGCAGGGCCCGCGGCTCGTTACCTGCCCCGACTGGCAGCGTCGGCCGACATGGCTGCTTGGGCGGCGCAGGGTGCCGCGGAGTTGACGATGTTGCTGGACGAGACCGCATCCGAGCGGCACCGGCGCATGGATCTTGCGAAAGCGTGGGTCAAGCGTTTCGACGCCGCCAAGGCCGCGGACGAGTACCTTGCCGTTTACAAGGCCGTATTGGAGTCCGGACGGCATCGTCGGATCGGTGTCAGTCCCCTGGGCGAGAGTAGGCAGATCTGAAAATCTTGCACGTCTTGTCAAGTGCCAACCCCGGCGGTGGCGGCCCCCTGGAGGGCGTGCGCCAGAGAGGCCTGCGCCTGCAGCAGATGGGTCACGCGGTGGAGCTGGCCACGCTCGATGCGCCGGACGAGCCGTTTCTCGGCGAGTTTCCCCTGACCGTGCACGCGCTGGGGCCGCCCCGCGGCAGATACCGGTACAGCAACAAACTCGTGCCGTGGCTCGAGCGCAACGTGGAGAAATTCGATGCCGTGGTCATCAACGGTCTCTGGCAATACCACAGCTTTGGCGCATGGCGGGTGCTGCGGCGGCATGGGGTGCCCTATTTCGTTTTCACCCACGGCATGCTCGACCCCTGGTTCAAGCGCCGCTATCCGCTCAAGCACTTGAAGAAATGGCTGTACTGGCCCTGGGCCGATTATCGCGTGCTGCGCGATGCCAGCGCCGTGCTGTTCACGAGCGAGGAAGAGCGGCTGCTGGCACGCCGGTCGTTCGCCTTGTATCGAGCCCGCGAGTGCGTGGTTGCCTACGGCACGAAGACTCCGCCGGCGGACGCCGCAGTCTTGCGTGAACGTTTCCTCGCGGCTCATCCCGGTCTGCGCGGACGCCGTCTCGTGTTGTTCCTCAGCCGAATCCATGAAAAGAAGGGCTGCGATCTCTTGGTCGAAGCCTTTGCGGCGATGGCCGCGGCGGACCCGTTGTTGCACTTGGTGGTTGCCGGTCCGGACCAGGAGGGGCGCGTCCCTCAGCTCGTGAGCCAGGCCGCGCGCCTCGGTGTCGCGGATCGCATCACCTGGCCGGGCATGTTGCGGGGTGATCTCAAGTGGGGCGCCTTCTACAGTGCCGAAGTGTTCGTGCTGCCCTCGCATCAGGAGAACTTCGGCATTGCGGTGGCCGAGGCGCTGGGCTGCGGCGTGCCGGTGTTGATCTCGGACAAGGTGAACATCTGGCGTGAAGTGCTCGAACACCAGGCCGGGCTGGTGGGGCCCGATACACTCGCCGGTGTGGGCGCGTTGCTTGGGCAATGGCAGACCCTCAATCTCAGGCAAAGAGAGACCATGGGGGTGAATGCGAGGGCGCTGTTCCGCACGCGATTCACGGTCGATGCCATGGCGACGGATCTCATCGACGTCATCACCCGCGGCGGCCCACTGCCGGCCGCATCGGCATCCGCATGAGCCGTGATCTTTCCGATCCTGCGACGGCGCCACGGCGGGTTCAGTTGCAATACACCCGCTCCGGTTGGCCGCTCCGCGTCAAGTTGAAGCGCGTCCTGTTCGCGCCGTTTCGTCTGCTCTTTCTGCGCGGCAGCGGCCGCCGCCTCTCGCCGCTGCGGGTGCTTGCGCTCAAGTTGTTCGGCGCCCGGATCGAAACGCCGGTGCTCATCATGGATGGCGTCATCGTCTGGCATCCCTGGAGTCTCACCATGCATCGCTACTGCACGCTCGGCCGGGGAGTCGAGGTATACAACTATGCGCACATCACGATCGGCGAACAGGCAACGGTCTCGCAGGATACGTATCTTTGCAGTGCATCGCATGATTTCGAGGATCCGACGATGCCGCTCACCTACAAGCCCATTGCCATCGGCGCGCATTCGTGGGTCGCGGCGCGCTGCTTCGTCGCACCGGGAATCACGGTCGGCGAGGGCGCGGTCGTGGGCGCCTGTTCGGTGGTGGTCAAGGACGTGCCGCCATGGACCGTCGTGGCCGGCAACCCGGCGCGGATCATCAAACCGCGTGTGCTGAAGCGCACCTCCGGTCCGTCGAATCGACCATGAAAATTCTAGCGGTCACGCCCACGTTCTTTCCGCAAGTCGGCGGCCTGGAACAAGTGGTCCTCGAGCTTGCGCTGCGCATGCGCGAGCACGGGATCACCATGGATGTGGCACATGTGGCCGTCGGTCTTTCGTCGGCTTCCGAGATGGTTCACGGCGTCCTCGTGCACCGGATTCCGCTGTACGGAACGCGTGTCTTCGGCTGGGCGCCGGGGCTCCGCAGCCTTGCCCGCGGCTATGATCTGCTGCACGTGCATGATCCCCAACTGCTCGCCATCACGGGCAACGTGCGCCTCTCGTGCGGCAAGATTCCCGCGGTGCTCTCGACCCACGGCGGTTTTTGGCACACCAACCGGGGCTATCTGGTGAAGCGCGTGTATGAGGCGACGTTCCTGCGCGGGTCGGTGCGCCACTATCGGCGCGTGCTCGCGAGCAGCGCCAGCGACTTCGAGTACTACCGGCGGTTGGTGGGGCGCGTCGAACTGTGCAGCAACGGCGTCCACGTCAAGCGCTTCAACAGGGTCGAATCCCGCGACCACACCAGCCTGAACGCCTGGATCTACTGGGGCCGGCTGTCGCGCAACAAGCGCGTCGATCTCGTCATCGACTATGCGGCGGCCATGCACAGGCGGGGTCGGCCCGTGCAGCTGTTGATCTGCGGCCAGGACTTCGACGGGCTGATGCCCGAGCTGACCGAACAGATCGAGCGGCTGCAGATGCGGTCATTCGTGCGGTTCGAGACATTCATGAACAACGTCGAGCTGCTCGACGAGTTGCAGCGGCGCTCGATTTTCATCACCGCCAGCGAACACGAAGGATTTGGTCTCACGGTGGTGGAAGCCATGGCGGCCGGGCTGATCGTCGTGTGCCGCGACATCGCGCCGATCAACGGCTTCTTCGAGCACGGCAAATCCGGCTGGTCGCTCAAGTTCGACGGCAGCGACGGCGATTGCCGTTCGCTCGAGACGCTGCTGTCCTTGAACCCGGCGGCGATGGATGCCATGTCGGGCGCGGCACGCGAGGCGGCGGCCATGCATGACTGGTCGGTGGCGGTGCCGAATTTCGTCCTGCATTATCAACAGGTTCTGGGGAGCGACGTTTCGAACATGCCGCCGGCGATGCAAGCGCACCATGAATAGCATGGCGGGAATGGACGAGATTCCGGTGTCCATCCTGGTGTTGACGAAAAATGAGCAACAGGATTTGCCGAAGTGCCTGGAATCGGTGGGCTGGAGCGACGACATCATCGTTTATGACTCGTTGAGCACCGACGAGACGTGCCTGATTGCGGAGCGTTTTGGTGCGCGGGTCGTGCAACGCGCCTTCGACAACTGGGCCGCCCACCAAAACTGGGGGCTCAAGAACCTGCCCTTCAAGAATGCGTGGGTCTTCTACATCGATGCCGACGAGCGCATGACGCCGGAACTCAGGTCGGCGGTCGGCGAGGCTGTGCGCAATGCAGGCGATTTTGCGGCATTTCGTGTCCAGCGCCGGGATTTCTTCCTGGGGACCTGGCTGCGTCATGTGCAGGCTTCCCCTTATTACGTCAGGCTGTTTCGACCGGAGAAGATGCGCTACGAGCGGCTCGTGAACCCGCTATCCATCGTCCTCGGTCCGACCGGCTCCGTCGCCGGTTACCTGGATCACTTCCCGTTCAGCAAGGGCATCGGACACTGGTTGGAGCGGCATAATTCGTACAGCACATTGGAGGCGCGCCAGATCATGGAAAACCGCCGCAGTCGCGTCGTGTTTTCGTTGCGCAAGGCGTTCGTCAACGCCGATTTTCACGAGAAGCGTTTCCATCAGAAGGAACTTTTCTATCGCCTGCCATTTCGGCCCATCGTCAAATTTCTGCTTCTTTATGTCGGCAAGCGGGGATTTCTCGACGGTCATGCCGGACTGACCTATGCGGTATTACAGGCATTCTACGAATATATGATCGTACTCAAGGTGCGGGAATTGGAGGGTAGGGCGCATGCGCAGTGACTTGACCACGCAATATCAAGAATTGCTCCGGGGCAAACTCGAGCTGACCGATGACGTCGAGAGCCTGCGCGACCGGTACCGCGCGGCCAGGCCGTTTTCGCATGTGGTGATGGATGACCTGCTCAAGCCCGATCTGCTCGACGATCTGTTGCTCGAAATGGCCGGCATGGGTCGGGATCGTTGGAAAGACGTCGATCAGGACACCCGCGAGCGCACGCTGCGCATGCGTTCCGCGGCCGAGATGGGGCCGGCGGGCGAGCGCCTGCTCAGCATCGTCCATTCCGCCGCGTTCTTGTACCTCCTGTCGGACATCACCGGCATCCCCGAGCTGTTGCCCGATCCCTACTTGCTCGGATCGGGCTATGCCATGATGCGGCGGGGGGATTACTTTGGCGTGCATTCCGATCGCAACGTCGCCTACGAGACGGGTCTGCGGCGCCGCCTGGCCATGATCGTATTCCTCAACAAGGCGTGGCAGCCCGAGTATCACGGCAACCTCGAACTGTGGAGCCACGACGGCAAGACCTGCGAGGTGAGCCTGCCGCCGCTCTACAACCGGACCGTCTTGTTCGAGGTGGCGGATCCGAATTATCACGGGGTGCCGATTCCCCTGGAATGCCCGGTCGACCGCATGCGGCAGTCGTTCATCTTGTATTACCATACGGCCATCTCGAAAGATACGACGGAGGTCAAGCCGCACACGTCGATCTTCGCACCGCGTCTTTATGGAACGAATCGCGTGACCTGGAAGGCCATCGTCCGCGACATGACGCCGCCGCTGGTAACCCGGGCCATCCGCAAGTTGCGGCAGGGCGATTGATGCCCTGTGAGCTCGTCACCACCGGGTGGTATTCGTCGACTGCGCCCCGGAGCTACCGGACCAAGGGTGACGAGTCGATCCGCGGAGTCGATTTCCGGCCGCTGTGGTGGCGGTCGGTCGACCGCTATCTGGCACCGTCGCACGTGTTCATCGTCGATTCCGCGTCGCCGGTGAAACCCGACGACGCGGCCTGTACCAGCACGAAATTCCAGCGCGTCGAACTCTTGATGAATCCGGGTCATTCGCAGAACGGCCGCACGCACTACTGCGGCGCGATGGCGGCCATCGTCATGGGACTCGAGTTTGCGCTCCACAACGACGTCGACATGATGCTGTACGTCGAACAGGATGCGTTGTTGTACGGGGACGCGATTCTCGAGCGCACGAAGAAGGCGCTGCTGCGCAACGACCTGGTCTTCGGCGGCACCTCGGATGTGGACATCCAGCAGAGCTTCTATGGCGCGAACAAGCGCGGCATCCGGCGGTTCCTGAGCGCGCTGCATTCCATCGACTATTCGGACAGGCAGATCGCACCGGAGAACAAGTTCATGTGGGCCGGATCGCGGTTCCTGCCGTCGCCGGTGCTCAAGCTGGCGCAGCACACGAGCATCGACAAACTGCGGCGCGGCGGGCTGGTGACGTTCGATGCGCTGTGCCGGATGTTCCGCAACTATGCCTATCTGCCGTTCGGCTACGGCCGCGAGCGGCCGATCAATTTCGGCGACGATGTCTTCTATTTCCAGCATGGGTCTGCCGAAGAGATTGCCGCGTACAGGGCACTGACCGGCTTCTAGTGTTTCATGAGCACGCTGCAACGTTTTCTCTCCGCGAGCGCCGCGGGATGGGTGAAGATCTTTCTGACGGCTTTCAGCCAGCTGTTGCTGGTGCCGATTTTCCTGAAATATTGGTCCGTCGAGGAATATGGCTGTTGGCTGGTCATCCAAACCGTGGTGGCGTTATCGGCAATCGTCAGCGCCGGACACCAAAATTACGTCGGCTTCGAATTTCTCAAGGTGGGCGACAAGCGCCTCGAGGAATTCAGGGTGTTGTTCTACTCGGCGGTACCCTGGGTGCTGGCGATCGCCTCCCTGGAGCTCGGGGTGCTCGCGATCTTGATCGCGACCGGCTGGATGCGCCCGACCTTCGATCCGCATCATTCGCTCGATGCCGGGCTGCTGCACCAGGCGTTCTGGTCCGTCATCCTCTATTCGATGCTCGCCCTCATCACCAGCGTCGGCGGTCTCGCCGGCCGCGCGGTCGCGCCTTACGGCTATTTTCCCCGCATGAACTGGTGGCAAACGTTGCTGGCCGTCGTGTCCTCGCTCACCTCGGGCGCCGCCGTTGCCCTCGGCGCGAACCTGCTGTGGGCTTCGGTGTCGAGCGTGCTCGCCAATCTCGCGTTCAACGTGCTCATCCACATCGATCTGTGGCGGATGTTCAGCCGCCATCATATCCGCCCGATCCGGCCGAACCTCAACGTGGGGCTGCGCAACTTCTGGCACTCGCTCGCCATCGCTTTGACGACGGTGCTCGATATCTTCAGGCAGCAGGGGGTGAGGGTACTCTTGAGCTCCACCATCGGGGTCGCCGGCATGACCGCCTTTGCGACGACGCGCACGATGAGCAATCTCTCGCTGCAGGGCATCGGCACCATCACGGCACCCGTGATGCCGGAGATCATGCGCTTTCTGCGCGAACGCGACGCCGATCGCACCAACGCCATCATCGGCTTCGTCTGGGCCCTCGCGGTGGTCGGGCTCGCCCCCGTGCTCACCGTGTTCCAATGGCTGATGCCCTACATATTTCATTTCTGGACGCGCGGCAAGATCGGCTTCAATCCGGCGTTGTTCGGCCTGTTCTCCATCAGCCTGCTGATCTTCGCCCTGGCGCGACCGCTGATTGCCATCCTGCAGGGCAATAATCTCTTGAAGGTCCAGCTCTTCATTTCCATCGGCAACAGCCTCATCGCGGTGGTCGGCATTCTCCTGTTGAGCAATGCCTTCGGCGTGTCCGGAGCCGCGACCGCCCTCCTTGTCGCCGAGCTGGTGGCGACGCTGCTGTCGGCATGGTTCGCCAAGCGCTGGCTCGACGCCAACCAGATCGGCTTCCCCTGGGCCTTGTTCTACCTCGCCATCGCGTCCATCGTTGCCGCCGCGGTGGCCATCCTGTCGATGGTCGCCTTGCCGCAGTACATCGTCCCCATCGTGGGAGCGTCGCTGGCGGTCAATGGCGTGATCGCAACCGCTTATTTCTTCAAGCTTCCGGCGCTTGCGGTGGACAAGATGCGGGGCATATTCCGCCGCCGACGGCGCGCCGCATGAAGGTGCTTCTCGCCACCCCGGGCCGGTTCCACATCATGGCGCTCGCGCGAGAACTGCAGCAGCGCAAGCTGCTGATGCGGGTCGTCAGCGGATTTCCCGCCTTTGCGCTCGAGCGTGAACGAATCGAGCGAAGACTCCTGGTGACGGCACCCTTCTATCAAACGCTGCATTTTGGTCTCGGTCGGTTCAAGGTGCCGGCGCCCTACGATGAATTCAAGTATCGCTCGACACTGTCCGTGGACCGGGCCGCCTGCGCGGTCTTGAGAAGGGCGAAAGCGTTGCCGGACGTCTACATGGCCCTGTCCCAGACCGGGACGGCGAGCGGCGCCTTGGCGAAGGAGCTGGGCGTGACCTATGTGTGCGACCGCGGATCGACCCACATCGAGGAGCAGCGGCATATCCTCACCGAGGAGTACCGCGCGCAAGGTGTCGCCCCGCCGCGGATCGATTCGCGCAGTGTCGAGCGGGAGCTGATCGAATACCAGAACGCCGATCTCATCACCGTGCCCTCGCGATTCGTCGAGCGCACTTTCGTCAAGCGCGGCATCGACGGCAGGAAAATGCGCGTTGTTCCCTATGGCGCCAATCTGTCCATGTTTCGACCGACGGCGCCGAAGCCTCACGAGAGTTTCGACTTCCTGTTCGTCGGCGCGCTGTCGATTCGCAAGGGACTGCCGTATCTCTTGCAGGCGTTCGGACGGGTGCGCCACCCACACAAACGGTTGACCTTGATTGGATCGTCCATGAACGAGACCGAACATATCTTGAAGAGTTTTCCGACGGTTGATCTGCGGATTTTGGGCGCGATTCCGCAGGCGCAGCTCGCCGGCCACATGAGCGCCGCCCATGTGCTCGTGTTGCCCAGTGTGGAAGAGGGACTGGCACTGGTGATGGCGGAGGCCATGGCCTGCGGGTGCGCGGTGCTCGCGTCCAAGAACACGGGTGCGGAAGATCTGTTCGAAGATGGCGAACAGGGCTTCATCGTCGAAGCGCGCGATGTCGAGGCGCTGACGATGCGGATGCAAAGGCTGGCAGATGAACCCGCGCTGGCGCTCGAAATGGGCCGCAAGGCGCGTGCGCGCATCGAACACATCGGCGGATGGTCCGATTATGCCGATGCCGTGCTCGAGTCCTTTGCCGACGCGCGTTCGGCGGCACGGCGGGAAGGAGCGGATCGTGCCTAAGACGCAGCCCACGTTCTCGGTGGGGATACCGACATTCAACCAGGCGGACTACCTCGAAGAGACCATCGAGTCACTGTTGAACCAGACCCGTCCCCCCGACGAGATCGTGATCTCGGATCACTTCAGCACGGACCGCACTCCCGAGATCATCCGCAAGTACGCGGGACGCGTGCGCGGCGTCGTGCCCCCGCGGGGCTCGAACCTCACGGATCAATACAACTTCACGCTCGCAAGTCAGACGGCCGATTGGATCACGTTGCTGTCGAGCGATGACATCGCGCGGCCGCGGTTTTGCGAAGCACTGACCCGCGGCGCGGCCTCGCGGGATGATGCGGTGCTGGTGCGGGCGGGCTGGGAAAACATCGATCAGACCGGCCGGGGGATCGGGGTGAATTATCTGCTCAGCGTGCCGAAGGTCGAGTCGCCGCCCGCCACGCTGACCTCCCAAAAGAACGGCCCGAAGGTGAGCTTCGCCGCCTTCGCCGTCAAACGCGAGGCGTACCTCAAATCCGGCCCGATCCTGCCGGCGCTCGAATCCCTGGCCGACTGGGCGCTGTTCGTGCAATTGGCGCCGTTCGGAACATTCGTCTATGAGCATGAACTCATCAGCGGCTACCGGATCGGCCATGACGGGGACAAGTACCGCCGCCGCCTCGGCATGTGGATCCGGGATGAAATGCGCATGTTCGCCGAGGTGATTCCGCTCGCCGCGCAGCGCGCCGGATTGACCGATATCGCCTGGATCCGGGCCGCGGCTCGGGCGAACTTCCGTCGCTATCTCGTCGGCGCCAGCAGGGCGTTCCAACCTGCGGAACGCGTCGAGATCGTGCCCCTGTTCGAGGCATGGGCCACCGCCGTCGCCGAGGAGGAGCTGCTCAACCGCTTCCGTGCCGGCGAGATCCTGGTGACGCCCGTTTCGCTCATGGGTCGGGTCAAAGCGCTCGTGCGACCGTTCGCCCAGCGCCTCGCGAGGTATCGTCGCTAGCCGAACTTTGGCGGCGCTGTGCGGACCGGGGATCGAAAAAAACTCAAGACGACGGTGTGAGCGGCAGCGTGGCCGCCGCCGTGCCCGAGCCGTTGCCGCACGTCAGCACCAGCGCTTGATCCCCCGGCGACGCGATGCTGATTGTCCGGGTGCCGGACGTCCCCACGGATCCCGTCCACGCACCGCCGGCCGTGCATTGGTTCGCTTCCCGCACGGACCATGTGACGGTCGTGCTCGCTCCCGGACGCAGCAGGGCCGGCACCGCCTGCAAAGTGACCTGTAAACCACCCAGCTGGGATCGAACGATCCTCGCGGCACTCTCCTTGATGGTGTAATCGAGCGAAATATCTTCGCCTTGGCCGCCGATGGTGGGCAGCGGTAGGCTGCCGTTGCCGCCCCAGCGATTGAGCACGACCCGCACGTTCTTCATCACGATATTCTCGTTCGCGGGCTGATTCGCGTTGCCGATCGGTCCTTGCACCGATGTCGCCGCGGTGTCGACCAACAGGATGTTCTCGAAGGTCACGTTCTTGTAGGTGCTGCTCGGAAAACGCCACCCCGGAAACAGGTTGTTGAGGAAAGCCGAATCGAAGCTCGCGCTCGCATCCGAGATGGTCAGCCCGTCGGAGGTGAGAACGTCGAGGAAGCCGTCCGGTCGGGCGCTCCGGTAATGATCGACACGGCAACGGGTACAACCGAGTTTGAGCGAGAGCGCGTAGCCTGAGATGCTGTCCCCGCCGCCGGCGTCACGCGCCTTGCCCACTCGCACCCCGCTGTCGACGACGTTCTCGATCTGGATGTCCCGATTGAAGAGCGCGGGATCCGCGTCGGCGGTGTAGCTGAAGTAGAACAAGTGGGGTGGGGCGAACCACTTCTGCACCCCGCCGACGGTGGCTCCCGCGGAGTCCTGCAGGTCACCGTAGCGCTTCGAGCGGATATTCTCGAATCGAGCGTCTTGCAGCGTACCCACCCAGCCCATGTAGGTGCCGTCCAGATCGATGTCGGAGAACCTCATGTCATGCGGAAGGCCGTAGGTCTGGCCGTTGAGCGGTGTCTTGGCGATGAGGGTTTGATTGCGCCGGACATTGACTCCGAAAGAGAACGCCACCGGGATGAACCGCTCGCCACCCGCTCCTTCGGGGACGTAAAGCCGCATCCCGTGAACACGGATGTCCGATGAGTCGCCGGTGATGAAAAAAACTGCGCAGGCATTGGTCGTGCCCGTCCATTGGGAAAACACCGCGCCCTGACGCCGATCAAAGGTGATCCCGCGATTGGCGGCGAGCCAGCCGCTCAAACGCTGGTCGTTGAAGGCATTCGCAGGCTTCGGACCGTTCACATGCAAGCCGCCGTTCACGTGGCCGCCGATGTTCTGCGTGATCGGCAGACCGCCATCGTATTCCACATTCCAATCAGACAACTCGATGTGATCGGTATCGGCAATCACGAACGCCGGAATGAACACGTTGTCGACGGTGATCTTGCCGGCACCGCTGAATTGCACACGGGTTCCCTCGTCGATGAAAATGCTGCGGGCGATGTCCATGCCGATCTTGAGATTGATCGGGCAGTCGATCTCCAACGTGAAACGGCCATGAGCTGCGGCGGCGAATGCCTTGGTGACACCTGCGGTGTCATCCGCGGTCCCGCTACAGGACGTCCACTCGCGTATGGAGCGTAATTGAGTGCTCGGCGAATCCGTGCCGGCGGGTTCGCCGCGCGTATCCCGAGGAAGTCCCGGACTCGATCCGCAGCCGCCCAAGATCATGACAAGGGCGGCGATGATGCTCGTCTTCTTCAAGAGTCGTTCTCTACGCGCCATCGCGGTCGACATAGGTTAGCAATCAGTGCGCCGGAGAGTCGGCCGGCCTCGCAAGCATGCTGCATCGTTTTACAAAAGTAGGAAAGGTCTTACCGGAAGTAGCGTGCTTGCCCACTGTCGCAATTCATGCACAGTTGATCCATCCCATCACCGTCTCTACAGTCCCAACACGTTTTGAATCGACCTTCATTTTTCCAGGGCAGGGATGTAGTGAACAATACTTTTTACCGGAGCTCTTCGGATCGCGATAGGAACTCCGGTCGAGTTTCTACCGTAAACCGGATCTGTTTCACACTTCTCGCAACGAGTGTCATCGCCTCCCTCGCCGGCTGTGGCTCGAGCGGCAGCGATACGGCCGTCGCCTCGGCATCCGGCGGCACGACCACCACCTCCACGTCCAGCGGCACGAGCATGGCGGCGGGGACCGTCACCCGGAGCTCTTCCACGGTGTCCGCTGCAAGCGCACCCACGGCGGCCAGCGCGAGCAGCACGACGACCGGAAAACCGGCCACGATCTCAACAACAACTGCCGCGACTGCGACGGTAAGCGCCGCGCTGAGCAGCACCGCAAGTGCGACGCCGAGCACGGCCAGCGCCGCCGCGAGCACCACCGCCAGCGCGGCGTCCAGCAGCAAGGCGAGTGCAACGACCGGCACCGCGAGCGCACCCGCGGTCGGCACCCCGAAGGCTTCGGGTACGTCCTCCACGGCGACCGCCTCGGCATCGACCGCCGGCACCATCCCGAATCCGGTGGCCTCCTCGCCCGTGAAGAGGTCGATCGGCTCGTATGTGTCGTGCACGGGTACGGCGGACGACAATGCCGGGGTGGCGAAAGCCATCACTGCTGCCGCCAAGAGCGCCTTCACCCTCATCGTCGATTGCCCGGTGTACATCAAGGTGGGCAGCGACATCGCGCGCCCCATCTTCATCGGCAGCGATACGTCGATCGAATTCACCGGATCGGGCAAGTTCATCGTCGACGACGTGATGATTCCGGCCTTCGTGATCGCGGACTCGAACAATATCTCGCTCATCAACTGGAACGTTGAATATACCGGCAGCGTCCCGGTCGTTGAAATGCAGACCTACGAGAACGCCGGCGTTGCCTGCAACGGCATGCCCGGCAACGCCTTCAACGACGTGCGCCTCACCCAATGGCTGGCCGCCAACCGGGGCATCGTGTTCAGCAAGAGCGACGGGGCGGTGATGTCGCAGTGGAGCGGCACCACGAATATGACCGGCGTGTTCTATATCACGGGCGATGTCACCGGCCTGTATGTCACCGGCATGAACATGTCTGTGCCGAAGACCGCGGGCGGCCACCAGTTCATCCCGGCGGCGTTTTCGTTGTCCATGAATTTCAAGCGCAACCAGACGGTCACCGCCAAGACTCCCATGACCGCCCAATACTTTGCCGTCCCGAATGACGTGACCTTCTCCGACGTGACGCTCGACGGCACCTACATGGGCTGGGTGGGCGGGGTGCAGAACAGCGTGTTCCAGAACATCACCTCGCAACGCTATGGCGATTTGCAGGACGCGAAGGGCGAAAACATCGGTGGTGTGAACAAGTGGTTCGCGCCCCCGCACCTCATCTACTTCACCTACAACCTCGACGGCGACCCGAAGCTGTACAACGCCAACCTCACCATCGAGAACGTCACCGATAACGGCGTGCGAGTGGGCAAGGCTCGCGATCGGGGCGGCTCGGATTCGATCAGCGGCTATGCGGATTCATTGAAGCTGGGTTGCGTGGCCTGCAGCGTGAACAATTATCTGAGCGCCCGGCCGGACGGACTCATGGATATCTTGAACGTCAATGGGCTGACGGTCTCCAACGTCACGGGAACCTATGACTCGTCCTTTACCAACAACGTCTATCCGGGTTGGCGCTTTCCGGATACCTCGTATCAGAACGTCAAATTCGAGAACGTCTCCTTGACCGATACCGCGTCGAAGACGGTTCAAGGACCGATCGGCAATGCCGGCATCCTGACCAATGGGGCGATCGTCATGTCGAACGTGCAGGTTGCGCTCAATCAATGGGGCAAGAGCGAAGTGCCATTCCCGACGATTGCCGGGCCTGAGAATACCGTCAACTTGAATTTTGCCATGCTCGACGACTCATCCCAACATTTGAAGTCGCAGTCCGGCAGCCTCCAGGTGCAGCTCATCGCCCTGCCGGTGTCGCTGAAGACCGGACAGTCGACGAAGCTCACCTGGAAATCCTGGTCGGCCAACAGCTGCTCAGGTTCGGGGCCCTGGAACGGCGGCGTCGGGATGAGCGGCGACCAGAGCATCAAGTTCACCTCCAAGGGTGTGTACGAATTCTCAGTCACCTGCCGTAACGCCGGCGGCACCACGACGGCGACGGCCGTCGTCGACGTCACGTCGTGAAACGCTCCCCGCCCAGCGTCAGCTCATGACGTGACGCGGGCGCCTCCGACCATCGAGGCCCCACAGCCGGTCGTGGCATTCGAGCCCACGATGACGACACGATGA